>Ga0310825_100068_pt1 | contig 194009 bp, 167 predicted proteins | sample WT_ome_9_FD_202243 | JGI IMG/M metagenome (GOLD analysis project Ga0310825, IMG submission 202243) | Sorghum-adapted microbial communities enriched on wild type (WT) sorghum from Joint BioEnergy Institute, Emeryville, California, United... ... | reverse complement strand
GGTCCGAGCGTGGCGTTAGCGTGGATCTTCATCCGGGTCCTCCTTGAGGCGTTGGCGTTGGACACCTCCAGCCTCTCGGTGGGCCCGGATGGCCTTTCAGCTGTTCACAACGTGTGTGGGCGGCTCATCTAGCCTCAACCTTGATGGCCCACGGTCACGCGCACGGCCACGCGCATATGAGCTCGCTGGATCTGCGCCGCGCCGACAGCAGGCGTCGGATGACGGCCGCGCTCGCGATCAACCTGGTGATGCTCGGCGTGGGCGTGGTCGGCGGGCTGATCACGGGCTCGCTGGCGGTGCTGGCCGACGCCGGGCACGTGCTCTCCGACGTCGGTTCGATCGGGCTCGGGCTGATGGCGGCGGCGCTCGCCGCGCGCCAGGCGTCCTCGCGCCGGACCTTCGGCCTACAGCGCAGCGAGGTGCTCGCCGCGCTGCTCAACGGGCTGGCGCTCGTCGCGATCGGGGTGCTGGTGATCGTCGCCGCGGTCGGGCGGTTCGACGACCCGCCCGACATCGAGGGCTGGGGCGTGCTCGGCATCGGCCTGTTCGGCCTCGCCGGGAACCTGGCGGCCACGTGGGTGCTCGCCCGCGGCGACCGCACCGACATCAACCTCGAGGGCGTATTGCGCCACTCCGTCGCCGACGCGCTTGGCTCGCTCGCCGTGGTCGGCTCGGGCGCCGTGATCCTGCTCACCGGCTGGGTGGAGATCGACCCGATCGCGAGTATCGCCGTCGCCCTGCTCATCCTCGCCTCCTCGCTGCGGCTCGTGCGCGAGCCGATGGACGTGCTCATGGAGGCGGCGCCCGCCGACCTCGACGTCGATGACCTGGCGCGTGCGGTGTGCTCGACCCGGGGCGTGACCAGCGTGCACGACCTTCACGTCTGGACGGTCACCCCGGGGTTCGTCGCGCTCGCGGCGCACGTCGTCGTCGAGCCGCACGTCGACCGCGACGCCGCCCGCCGCGAGATCGAATACCTGCTGCGCGAGCGCTACGGCATCGAGCACACGACGCTGCAGATGGAGGAGAGCGCTCAAGAAGGAGCCCTGCTGCAGCTCGAGAACGGGTTGGGGGACGGGGTCTCGGCGCCCGACTGAGCGGCCTCCAGTCCCGTCCGCCAAACCCCGCCGACCGTGCGATTTCGCTGCTATCAGCGACGTTTTCGCACGCTCGGCGGGAGGGTTTGCGACCGGCGCGGGCGCCCCGCCGGCACGGCCGCGCGCGTGCAAAAACGGTTGCAGCGTTCTGTTAAGGAATGCTCACAATCGGGCCAAGACTGCTACTCTGCGGCACGCCGGTTCGCCGAGAGGACGACCGACCAAGTTCGGGGGCGGGGCGGCATCGCAAGCGCGGCGGGACCCGCCGACCCCAAGCTCTTTTTTCGCAGTGGACGCCCAGAGAAAGCGACCGACTTCGCGCCGTTTGGCCCTCCTGGCCGCGACGGTCCTCGCCGTGTCGGCGGGCGGTACGGCGGTCGCCCAGGACCTTCAGCAGCAGCTCCAGGAGAAGCAGCAGAAGCTCGAGCAGGCCAAGGAGCGCAAGGGCGTCCTCACCACCGAGATCTCGCGCTACACCAAGCGCATCAACCAGCTGCGCGGCGAGGTCGCCACGCTTCGCAACCGCGAGGCGATCGTCCGCGCGCGCCTCGCCAGGACCGAGCGCCGGCTTGAGCTCGAGCGCGAGCACCTCCAGCGCCTGCGTGAGCGGCTCAAGCGCTCGCTCAAGGTCCTGCGCGAGCGGCTCGTCGAGATCTACAAGTCGGATGAGCCCGACGCGCTGACGGTGATCCTCGATTCGAGCGGGTTCGACGACCTCGTCAGCCGCTACGAGTACCTGACCCGCATCCAGGATCAGGACGCGAGCATCGTCCACCGCGTGCGCGACCTGCGCGACGAGGCGCGCGAGACCGTGGAGCGGGTGAGGGCGGCGCGCGACGAGATCGCGGCGCGCAAGGCCGAGCTCGAGCGCACGCGCCAGCAGCTCGAGGCCCGCCAGGCCGAGCTCGACGCGGTGCGCGACCGCAAGGCGGCCGCGCTCGACTCGGTCGAGGAGCACATCCACGAGTACGAGGGCGACATCAGCAAGCTGAACGCGCAGATCCAGGCTCAGCTCCAGGCCGCGCAGGCCTCCACCACCGAGTCGGATCCGCTGCCCGCGGGCCCGATCCGCAACGGGTCGAGCGGGATGATCTGGCCGGTGAACGGCCCGGTAGTCTCGCCGTTCGGTCCGCGCTGGGGGCGCCTGCACGCCGGCATCGACATCGCCGTGCCCGCCGGGACGCCGATCCGCGCCGCGAAGGCGGGCCGGATCGTGATCGCCGCGCCCACCAGCGGCTACGGCAACTACACGTGCATCGACCACGGCGGCGGGCTCTCCACGTGCTACGCGCACCAGTCGAGCTACGCGGTCACCTCGGGCTCGGTTTCCCAGGGCCAGGTGATCGGGTACGTGGGGTGCACTGGACACTGCTACGGTGACCACCTACATTTCGAGGTCCGGGTGAACGGCGCGCCCGTCGACCCGATGGGGTACTTGTAGGGACGAGCCGCGGAAGTCCGGGCAGGAAGCTCGGTAACAGACGAGCGGAAGGAATCGCTAAAGGGAAGAGAGGCGCCTGACGATAGAGCGGTGAATTCGCCGTTTCCGGCAGGCCAAGGCACATGGAATCGTCCGTCGCGCAGACCCCACGACTCGCCCATTCCGGACCGCTTCGCGCCTATCTGGCGGGCTCCGGCGCCACCGTCGCCCTGATCGCCGCAGCGATCGTCGCGTTTTTGGGCGTGGCCGCGTTCGTCGCTTTCGAGGGCATGCCTTTCGGCTCCGACGGATCCACCAACGCGACCGTGCAGATCGCGCCGGGCGCGCCCGAGGCGGCCGCCCTGGCCGCGAGCGCGGCCCCCGCCGCGGTCGCTGACGAGCCCGCGACGCCGAGCCCCGCCGCGATCGCCGAGATCGTCGACTCGCTCCCGCCGGGCGCGACGCCCGGCACGGGCTCGAACGGCGGCCCCGAGAACCTCGTCCCGGACGTCCCCGGCGTCGAGCCCCCGGGTCCGGGCGAGCCCCCGACCGTGACCCCTCCGCCGGTCTCCTCGCCCAGCGGGGCGCTCGGCAACACCGTCGGCAACCTCGAGAACACGGCTGGCAACCTCGGGCTAAACCTGCCGCTCACGCAGCTCACCGACCCGGTCACGCAGCCGCTCGACAAGGCGGTCACCGGGACGCTCGACAAGGTCGGCGGCTTGCTCGGCAACCCCAACCTCGGCACGAACGCGACCAAGGGCCTGAATGGGCTGACCAACGGCCTGCTCGGCAAGGGCGGGGTCGTCGACGGCCTGCTCGGCGGCAAGCCCTGATCCGGCTCCCGGCTGCGTCGCGGCGTCAGGCGCCGGGCGTGTGCGCGGGCAGGTTGCGCTCGAGCCAGTGCAGGGCCGTGCCCTGGAGTTCCGCGTCGTGCTGCACGGAGCGGTGGTGACCGCCCGGGACGACGATCAGCTTCTTCGGCGCGCCGGCGCGGGCGTGCAGCTCCTCCGAGAGCGAGGCCGGAACGCGCTCGTCCCCGCGGGCGTGAAGCAGGATGAGCGGCTTGGGCGCGACGAGCGCCACGGCCTCGCGCAGGTCGTGCTCGGCTAGCCAGGCGGCGAGCTCCTCCCTAGCGCGCTCACCGGCGCGGAACGCGAAGTCGCCCGAGCGCACGCCGCGCAGGAGCTGCTCCTCGCCCGCCGGGCAGATCGCGATCGCCCCCGCGATCGAGGGGGAGGTGGCGGCCGCGTGGATCGCGAGGTTGCCGCCCATGCTCGAGCCGCGCACGCACACGCGGGCCCCGTCGACGTCCGGGCGCTCGGCGAGGAAACGGGCCATCCGGCCCACGTCGGCGAGGGCGCCGGGATCCATCTCGTCGGCCGACTCGCCGTGCCCGCGCTGGTCGTAAGCGAGCGCCACCCAGCCTGCGGCAGCGCAAAGCCGCGCGAAGTCGGCATGATTCTCCTTGCGCGAGCCGGCGCCGTGAAGGATGAGTATCGCGGGCCAGGGACCCTCGCCCTCCGGCAACCACAGCCAGTACGGGCGACCCTGGTGAACCCCCCGCTCGCTCGGGGGCCGCGGAGGCGTGAGCGTTGGGCTCGGCATCGTCTGTGGATAATGACCGCCGCCATGGAGACGACAACCAAAGCGAACCCGGTCGAGAGCTCGGCCGTCTATCCGCTCGGGAGCCGCGTGAACGAGCGCGGCCACCTCGAAGTGGGCGGCTGCGACGTGGTCGAGCTCGCCGCCGAGTTCGGCACGCCCGCCTACGTCTACGTCGAGGACGACATGCGGGCTCGCGCGCGCGCCTACAAGGACGCGTTCGCAGCGCGCACCGACGACTACGAGATCCTGTTCGCCTCGAAGGCGGCGCCGTTCACGGCGGCGTATCGGGTCTTCGCCGAGGAGGGGCTCTCCGTAGACGTCGCCTCGGGCGGCGAGCTGCACATGGCGCTGCGCGCGGGTTTCCCGCCGGAGCGCATCTACCTGCATGGCAACAACAAGACGGACGCCGAGCTGCGTTACGCGGTCGAGGCTGGCGTCGGCCACATCATCTGCGACTCGTTCGACGAGATCCGGCGCCTGGACGCGATGCTCGACCGCCCGCAGGACGTGCTGATCCGGGTCACGCCGGGCATCAAGGCCGACACCCACTCCTACATCCAGACCGGGCAGCTCGACTCGAAGTTCGGCTTCGGGCTCGAGGACGGGCTCGCGGCGAAGGCGGTCGAGGAGGTGCGCGCCTCCCGGCATCTGCGGCTCGTCGGCCTGCACGCGCACATCGGCTCGCAGATCTTCGAGCTCGAGCCCTACGTGCGGGCGATCGAGGCGCTGGGCACGCTTGCCGACGCCGAGATCAGGCTGCTGAACGTGGGCGGCGGCTTGGGCATCGCCTACACCGCGGAGGACTCCCCGCCCTCGATCGAGACGTACGTGGACGTCAAGGTGGCCGGGGTGCGGCGCGTGTTCGAGGGGCGGGTGCCGCGCATCCTGATCGAGCCCGGGCGCTCGCTCGTGGGGAACGCGGGCCTGACCCTCTACACCGTCGGCACCCTCAAGGAGATCCCGGGCGTGCGGACCTACGTGGCGGTCGACGGTGGCATGTCCGACAATCTGCGCCCGATGCTCTACGGGGCTCGGTACGAGGCGCTGATCGCGAACCGGGCGAACGCCCCCGCGGACACGCTGGTCACGGTCGCGGGCATGCACTGCGAGTCGAGCGACATGATCGTCCGCGACGCGCGGGTCGCAGCGCCGCGCTTGGGCGACGTGCTCGTCACGCCGGCCACCGGCGCCTACGGCTACGCGATGGCCTCGAACTACAACGGCGTCCCGCGCCCGCCGGTGATCTTCGTCAAGGACGGCGACGCGCGCGTCGTCGTGCGCCGCGAGACCTGGGACGACCTCGTCGCCCGCGACGTCGAGTGACCGAAATCGCGCGCATCGGCCTGCTGGGGAAGGGCACCGTCGGCGGCGCCTTCTACGAGCTCGTGCGCGAGCGCGCCGACTACGTGGCGGCGATCTCCGGCAAGCGCCCGGAGATCGCTGGGGTGCTGCGGCGCAGCGAGGGCGACTTCGAGGCGATCCTCGCCGGCTCGGACGTCGTCGTCGAGCTCATGGGCGGAACCGACCCGGCGCGCGAGTACGTGCTGCGGGCGCTCGGGTCCGGCAAGCACGTCGTCACCGCCAACAAGCAGCTGCTCGCCCAGTATGGCGACGAGCTGTTCGAAGCCGCGCGCTCAAACGGCGTGCAGCTGCGGTTCGAGGCAGCGGTCGCAGGGGTCGTGCCGGTGATCCGCGTGATCCAGGAGAGCCTCTCGGCGACCGAGATCACCAAGGTCTTCGGGATTGTCAACGGGACGACCAACTTCATCCTCACGGAGATGGCGCGCACCGGCGCGACCTTCGAGGAGGTCTTGGCGCGCGCCCAGGAGCTGGGTTACGCGGAGGCTGACCCCACCGACGACGTCGGCGGCGCGGACGCGGCGGCGAAGATGGCGATCCTCGCGCGGCTCGCCTTCCACACGCCGGTGAGCCTCGACGATGTCTCGTACGAGGGCATCACCGACATCCGCCCCGAGGACATCGCGCACGCGAAGCAGTTCGGGCTCTCGCTGAAGCTGCTCGGGGTGGCCGAGCTGCGCGACGGCGGCCTTAGCGTGCGGGTCTTCCCCTGCTTCCTCTACAGCGGCCACCCGCTCGCCCCCGTCGAGGGCCCGTTCAACGCGGTCATGGTCGAGGCGCCGGCGATCACCGAGATCACGATGTCGGGCCCGGGCGCGGGCGGGGTGGAGACGGCGACGGCCGTGCTCGGCGACGTCGTCTCGATCCTCTCTGGCGAGGCGCCGGTGCACCAGGCGACGCGGCGGCTGGAGATCGTGCGCGACGTGGCCTCTTCGTTCTACCTGCACCTCGAGGTCGCCGACCGGCCGGGCGTGCTCGCTGCGGTCGCGGACGTCTTGGGCCGCAACGACGTCTCGGTGCGCAGCGTCGTCCAGCACGGGCAGGGCGACGAGGCGCGCCTCGTGATGGTCATGCACGAGTGCCCGGAGAGCCGCTTCTACGCCGCGCTGCGGGAGATCGAGAGCCTGGACTTTTTGCGCGGCACCCCGCGGGCCATCCGCGTGATCGAAGAGGAGTTCGTGTGAGCCCAGTCCCGCTCATCGAGCGCTACCGCGACGCGCTCCCGCTCGAGCCCGATGACCCGGTCATCAGCCTGAACGAGGGCTCGACGCCGCTCATCGAGGCACCGGTGATCTCGGAGATGGTCGGCGCGCGGGTGCTGCTCAAGTTTGAGGGTGCGAATCCGACCGGCTCTTTCAAGGACCGGGGCATGACCGTCGCCGTCTCGCGGGCGGCGGGCCGGGGCGCCGAAGCGGTGATCTGCGCGTCCACCGGCAACACCGCGGCCAGCGCGGCGGCCTACGCGGCGCGCGCCGGGGTGCGCGGCGCGGTGATCGTGCCCGAGGGCAAGATCGCCATAGGCAAGCTCGCCCAGGCGCTCATGCACGGCGCCCGGGTGATCGCGCTGCGCGGCAACTTCGACGACGCCCTGCGCATCGTGCGCGAGCTCGCCGATCGGCACCCGATCGAGCTCGTCAACTCGGTGAACCCGTACCGCATCGAGGGCCAGAAGACCGCGGCGTTCGAGGTGATCGACGAGCTGGGCGAGGCCCCCGACGCGCTCGCGATCCCGGTGGGAAACGCCGGCAACGTGACCGCGTGGAACCGCGGTTTCGCCGAGCGCGGGGCGCGCCCGATCCTCTACGGCTTCCAGGCCGAGGGCGCCGCGCCGCTGGTCGCCGGCCACCCGATCCCCAACCCCGAGACGGTGGCCTCGGCGATCCGCATCGGCAACCCCGCGCGCTGGGAGGAGGCCATGGAGGCGATCACCTCCTCGCGCGGGCGGATCGCCGCGGTCTCCGACGAGCGCATCCTCGCCGCCTACCACCTGCTCGCCGAGCGCGAGGGCGTCTTCTGCGAGCCGGCGTCGGCCGCGTCCGTCGCCGGCATCCTGGAGCACGGCCTGCCCGTGGCGGAGGACCAGCCGCGGCCCGAGACCGTCGTTTGCGTGCTCACCGGCCACGGCCTCAAGGACCCCGACACCGCCCTGGGCAACGCCCCCGCCGTGATCCCGTGCGACGCGGAGCTGGCGGCGGTGGAGCGGGTCGTGTTCGACTGAACCGCGGCGTAGCGGCGCCCAGGGGCGTCGGGGATGGGGCGGCGAAGGCGGGGAGGTGCGCGTCGTTGTGGCGGACTCGTGGGGGCCCCGATGCCCCAATCCGCGATTTCTCCGACGGGGCCGTAGTTATCGCGGAATCGCGAGAGGGGGTTTCGCGAGTCCGCGATAGTGACGATGGGGTCGTAGGTATCGCACATTTGCGATGCGGGATGGCGGCGCGGTCGCTCGAAGTCACCGGCTCGCGCGCCTTTCCCCACACGCCGCGCGCCATGCGTGCGCCCTGGCGCGCCACGCTGGCGCCGTGCTTCGCGCCATCGCCAGCATGCTGGTCCCGCCGCGGTGCGCGATCTGCGCCGCCGCGGTCTCGCCCGACGATCGCATCTGCTCGAGCTGCGCCCGCGAGCTCGACGGCCTCGGGCCGGTGCGCTTCCGGCTCGGCGCGCTCGAGGTGGTGAGCGCGACCCGGTACGAGCGGGTCGCGCGGCAGCTCGTGGCGCGGCTCAAGTTCTCGGGCCGGCTGGCGCTCGCCGAGCCGGCCGCCGAGGCGATGGTGCGGGCGCTGCCGGAGGACGCCGCGGGCGCGGTACTCGTGCCGGTGCCCGCGGCGCCCTCGCGCGCGCGGTGGCGGGGGTTCGACGTCGCGTGGCTGCTCACCGGCCTCGTCGCCGATCGTGCGGGGTTGCCCGCGCGTAGCTGCCTGCGCCGGGGTGACGGCCCGCGGCAGGTCGGCCGCTCGCGGATCGAACGGCTGCGCCAGGGCCCGGCGGTCGCCGCCACGCCGGCCGCGGCCGAGCTGGTGGGCCGGAACGCGATCGTCGTCGACGACGTGGTCACCACCGGGGCGACCCTGAGCGCCTGCGCGAACGCGCTGCGCGCCGCCGGGGCGGCGAGTGTGCGCGGTCTCACATTCGCGCGCTCCGAAGGGCTTGGCGGCAGCCTCCGCGCGGCGTAGCATCCAAGTCCCAGCACCCAAAGCGAAGGAGGCGCCAGTGCGCATCGAAGTCAGGGGCCGCAACGTCGAGGTCACGGACGAGCTTCGGGAGCACGTACGAAAGCGGTTCGCCCGCCTCGCACGGCAAGTCTCCGAACTGGCGACGCTGGAGGTCGAGCTCGCCGAGGAGCGCAACCCGCGCGTCGCGAACGGCAAGGTCGCCGAGGCCACGCTCTACCTCAAGGGGGTCACGTTGCGGGCGGCGGAGTCCTCGCCGGAGATGGTCCACTCGATCCACGAGGTAGCCGAGAACCTGCGCCGGCAGGTGAAGCGCCATCGCGAGCTGCGGCGCGGCCGCGCGCGCACGCGTCGCGCCTTCGCGCGCCTGCGCCGCAACGAGGCCTAGCCCGGGACCGCTCTAACCGGCGAGCGCGGCGCGGGCGAACTCGACGTCGGCGCGCAGGGCCTCCGGGTCGCGGGGCGTCTCGACGATCACCGGCGCCTCGGCGGCGACGACCATATGACGCAGCGCGTCGAGGTCGATCCGGCCCGCGCCGATGTTCGCGTGCCGGTCAGCGCCGGTGCCGGGCGGGTCGCGCGAGTCGTTGAGGTGCAGCAGGTCGATGCCGCCCGTGATCGCGCGGGCGCGCTCGACCGCGTCGGAGAGGTCCTCGCCGGCCGCGTGGGCGTGGCAGGTGTCGAAGCAGAAGCCGATCTCGACGTCGCTTTTGGCGACGCTGACCGCATCCCAGAGCTTCGCGAGCGCGTCGAAGCGCCGCGCGACGGCGTTCTCGCCGCCCGCGGTGTTCTCGAGGAACACGGGCACCTCGGACTCGAGTTGCTCGAGCGTGCGGGTCCAGCGCGACACGCCCTCGTCGATCCCGTCCTCCGCGTGCCCGGGGTGGACGATCACCGCCAGCGCGCCCACCTCGGCCGCGGCCTCGCACGTCTGCTGCAGGATCTTCCGCGACCCGTAGCGCACGTTCGGCTTCGGCGAGCAGACGTTGATCAGGTACGGGGCGTGCACGTAGATCCCGAGCTCCGACGCGCGCAGCTGCGCCGCGTCCTCGCGCGGCGGCGGCTTCTCCCAGCCCTGCGGGTCAGACAGAAAGAGCTGGACGATCTCGGCGCCCACCTCCTCGGCCTCCGCGATCGGGTCGCGTCCCCAGATGTGCGCTCCAACCGACGGGGTCATTGGAGGGGCAGCATAGGCGGGTGGGCGCTCGGTTGGTCCCCGGCGGCGCGGGCGCGCGCGCCGCGCCCCGCCGGACTTGGCGGCTGGGCACAGCCCGGTACCCTGCTCATTGATGGCAAGGGGAATCATCGATCGCGCCCTGCGCCTGGGTGAGGGGCGAAAGCTCAAGGAGTTCCAGCGCAAGGTTGCGCGCATCAACGAGCTCGAGCCCGAGATGGAGCTCCTCACCGACGAGGAGATCCGCGCCGAGGCGGATGCGCTGCGCGAGCGTGCCCGCAACGGCGAGCCGCTCGACGATCTGCTGCCCGAGGCGTTCGCGCTCTGCCGCGAGGCCGCGCGGCGCACGCTGGGCCAGCGCCACTACGACGTGCAGCTCATCGGCGCGATGGTGCTGCACGACGGCGCGATCGCCGAGATGAAGACCGGCGAGGGCAAGACCCTCACCGCTACCCCCGCCGTCTTCCTCAACTCGCTCGCGGGCGACCCCGTCCACGTCGTGACGGTGAACGACTACCTCGCCCGCCGCGACGCGGAGTGGATGCTGCCCGTCTACCGCGCGCTCGGGGTGAGCGTCGGGGTGATCCAGGCCCAGATGAGCGCCGCCGAGCGCCGCCGCATGTACGCGTGCGACGTCACCTACGGCACGAACTCCGAGTTCGGTTTCGACTACCTGCGCGACAACATGGCGACGCGCATCGAGGACTGCGTCCAGCGCGAGCACCACTTCGCGATCGTCGACGAGGTCGACAACATCCTCATCGACGAGGCGCGCACGCCGCTGATCATCTCGGGCCAGCCCGAGCAAGCGGCCGACCTCTACTACACGTTCGCCCGGCTCGCCAAGCAGATGGAGGGGCGCGAGATGAAGCCGAAGCTCAAGTCGCTCGGCGAGACCCGCGACACCTCCCAGGCCGACTACGACTACGAGTACGACGAGAAGCACAAGACGGTCGCGCCGACCGAGCGCGGCGTCGCCAAGGCGGAGAAGTTCCTCGGCGTCGAGAACCTCTACACGTCCGAGAACGGCACCCTCGTCAACCACCTGATCCAGGCGCTCAAGGCCGAGTCGCTCTACAAGCGCGACAAGGACTACGCGGTCATCGACGGCGAGGTGATGATCATCGACGAGTTCACCGGCCGCATCCTCGAGGGGCGCCGCTGGTCCGAGGGCCTACACCAGGCGATCGAGGCCAAGGAGGGCGTGCGGATCCGCGAGGAGAACCAGACGCTCGCGACGATCACCCTCCAGAACTACTTCCGCCTCTACGAGAAGCTCTCCGGGATGACCGGCACGGCCCTCACCGAGGCCACCGAGTTCATGAAGATCTACAAGATGCCGGTGGTCGAGATCCCCACCCACCGGCCGATGATCCGCCAGGATCACAACGACCAGATCTACAAGACCAAGCAGGGGAAGTGGAAGGCGGTCATCAAGGAGGTCGCCGAGCGCCACGAGCGCGGTCAGCCGATCCTCGTCGGCACGGTCTCGGTCGAGGTCTCCGAGATGCTCTCCGAGGAGTTCAAGCGGCGGGGCATCGAGCACGTCGTCCTGAACGCGAAGCCCGAGCACGCCGCCCGCGAGGGCGAGATCATCGCCCAGGCGGGCCGCCTCGGCGCCGTCACGATCGCGACCAACATGGCGGGCCGCGGCGTCGACATCAAGCTCGGCGGCGACCCGGAGGGCCTGGTGCGCGCCGAGCTGCGCAAGAAGGGCCTGGGGCCCGGCGACGAGGGCTACGACGAGGCGTTCAACGAGCTTTTGCCCGAGTTCGAGGAGCGCTGCCGCGAGGAGGGCGAAAAGGTTCGCGAGCTCGGCGGCCTGTTCATCTGCGGCACCGAGCGCCACGAGTCGCGGCGCATCGACAACCAGCTCCGTGGCCGCGCCGGCCGCCAGGGTGACCCGGGCGAGTCCCGGTTCTTCCTCTCCGCGGAGGACGACCTCGTCCGCCTCTTTGCCGGCGACCGCATCTACCGGATCCTCGACCGCCTCGGCCCGGTCGATGAAGAGGGCGAGGAGTACCCGCTGGAGGCCAAGATGCTCACGAAGCAGATCGAGGCGGCCCAGAAGAAGGTCGAGCAGCAGAACTTCTTGATCCGCAAGCGCGTCCTCGAGTACGACGACGTGATGAACGAGCAGCGCCGGGTGATCTACAAGTACCGGCGCGAGGTCCTCGAGGGCCGCGACATGTCGGAGGTCGCCCGCGAGCAGGTCGCCGACGTCGTCACCCGCCTCGTCGAGGAGTACACGCCAGGCGACATCTTCGAGGACTGGGACCTGGCCGGCCTGCAGGCCCAGGCGAGCTCGATCTGGCCGCTGGGCGTCGACCTCTCCGAGCTCGACCCGACCAGCTCGAGCCGCGAGGGGATCATCGACATGCTGATCGCCGACGCGCTCGCCGCCTACGACAAGCGCGAAGAGGAGCTGGGCAGCGACGTCATGCGCTGGCTCGAGCGCCAGATCCTCCTGCAGATCATCGACAACCGCTGGCGCGAGCACCTCTACGAGATGGACTATCTGCGCGAGGGTATCCACCTCCGCGGCTTCGCGCAGATCGATCCGCTCGTCGCCTACAAGAACGAGGGCTTCGCCATGTTCGAGGAGCTCATGAACTCGATCTGGCAGGAGTTCGCCCGCGTGATCTTCCATGTCGAGGTGAACGTCGAGCCCGAGCAAGCGGAGCTCTTCCAGGGCCGGCGCCAGCCCCGCGACGTGAGCTACTCGGGAGGCAACCCCGACGAGCAGCCGTCGGCGCTGCGCGACCCGGCCGCGGCCGCCGCGGCCGCCGGGGTCTCGGTCGCGGGCGAGCAGCCCGCCGAGCCCTCAGGCAACGGCCAGAGCGGCCCGCCGCAGACCGGCACGATCGTCAAGTCCGAGCGCGAGAAGATCGGGCGCAACGAGCCGTGCTGGTGCGGCTCAGGCAAGAAGTTCAAGAACTGCCACGGTAGATAGCCGCCAGCTTCCAGCTTCCAGCTTCCAGCTGCCAGCTGCCAGCTAGGCCGCGGCACGCCCGGAAGCCCCAACCGGCGACCGGCGACCGGCGACCCGGGCCAACACCAGCCCCACATCAACCACCAGCAAAGCTGGCCGCTGGAAGCTGGCGGCTGGCAGCTGCCAGCTTTAATGCTTCTCATGCAGCAGGTTGAGCTGGCGCGGCGGTTTATCGATGCGTTCAACGGGCGCGATCTCGATGCGTTCGTCGAGACGTTGCATCCCGACGTTGAGATTCATGGGATGCGGGGGACGCGGCGGGGACGCGAGGAGGCGCGCGAGTGGGCGACGCGCCCGCGCGGTGGCGTTCAGCAGAACATCGTCGTCGAGGAGATGCGCGAGCGGGGCGATGCCGTGCTCGCGCTGGTCGTCCGGGAGTGGTGGTGGGACGAGTCCGAGCCCGGCGGCGGCGAGCTCGCCGGCACCGACGTGATGGCCTGGCTGTTTCGCTTCGCCGACGGGCTGATCCGCGAGTGGCACCCGTTCGAGAACCGGGCCGAGGCCGAGGAGCGCTTCCAGGCGGTCGCCGCGGCCTCGTAGAGTTGTTGGCGACATGGCCGAGACGGTTCCGATCGAAGACGTAGGCGCGCGCATCGAGGGGGCACGCGAGGGGCTCAAGCTGCTCGCGGACTACCTTTGACCCCGCTGAGCTCGAGCGGACCGTCGCACACCTAGAGGAGGAGATGCAGCGGCCCGGCTTCTGGGACGACCAGGAGCAGGCCGCGAAGACCTCGGCCGAGCACGCCCGCGTGCAGCGGCGGCTCGAGTCGTTCCGCGCGTTGGAGCGCGACGTCGGCGACCTCGAGGAGCTCGCCGAGATGGCCGACGAGGACCCGGAGATCCGCGCCGAGCTCGAGGGCCAGCTGGCCTCCGTCGAGCGGCGCCTCGCCGAGCTCGAGGAGTCGCGACTCTTCCAGGGGCAGTACGACGCGGGCGACGCGGTGGTGACGATCCGCTCCGGCGCGGGCGGCACCGACTCCCAGGACTGGGCGGAGATGCTGCTGCGCATGTACCTGCGCTGGGCCGAGCGCCGCGGCTTCGACGTGGAGATGAAGGAGGCGTCGGAGGGCGAGGAGGCGGGCATCAAGTCCGCTACCTTCCTTGTGCACGGCGAGAACGCCTACGGGCTGTTCGCCGCCGAGCGCGGCGTGCACCGGCTCGTCCGCATCTCGCCCTTCGACTCGCAGGCGCGCCGGCACACCGCGTTCGCGCAGGTCGACGTCGCCCCCCTCGTCGACGACGAGGTCGAGGTCGAGATCGACGAGGACGAGTTGCGCATCGACACCTACCGGGCCTCAGGCGCCGGCGGCCAGCACGTGAACAAGACCGACTCCGCCGTGCGCATCACGCACCTGCCGACCGGCATCGTGGTGCAGTGTCAGAACGAGCGCTCGCAGAGCCAGAACAAGGCGACGGCGATGCGCCTGCTGCGGGCGAAGCTCCTCGAGGAGGAGGAGCGCAAGCGCGCCGAGGCGCTCGCGGCGGAGCGCGGTGAGCAGAAGTCGGCGGAGTGGGGGTCGCAGATCCGCAGCTACACCCTGCATCCCTCGCAGCGCGTCAAGGATCACCGCACGGGCTACGAGGTGGGCGACGCGAACCGCGTCCTCGACGGCGACCTCGACGGGTTCGTCCGCGAGTATCTGCATCAGAACGCGGCTGGCTAGCAGCCCCGAGGTAACGGGCGACCGGCGACCCAGTCCAACGCCAGCCGCACATCAACCACCAGCAAGCTGGCAGCTGGTAGCCAACCCAATACGGGGTACCGTAGGCATATGGCGATCAAGGTGGCCGTCGGTGTGTCGAGGGACCTCGATGCCGTGGCCGCCATCGACGACGCCGCGGAGCAGGTCCGCGAGGAGCTGGGCGGCACGCGCCCGGACCTCTGCCTGCTGTTCGTCGGGGCCCCGCACCTCGAGCACGGCGAGGCGGTCGTCGCCGTCGCCCAGGACGCGCTGCGCCCGCGGGCGCTGATCGGCTGCGGCGCCGGCGGGGTGGTCGGCGGGCGCCGCGAGATCGAGGACGGGCTCGGCGCTGTGGTCTGGGCGCTCTCCGCGCCGGACGGCATCTTCGACGTGCGTCACCTTACGACCGAGCCGCTCGAGAGCGCGATCGCGCTTGGCGGGCTGCCCGACGATCCCAGCGAGTACGGCGACGCCATGGTCGTGCTGGCCGACCCGCACACGTTCTCGGCCGACGCGCTGCTCGAGCACCTGAACGAGGTCCGCCCGGGGATGCCGGTGCTCGGCGGGCTCGCCTCGGCGTCTGCGCCCGGCTCCGCTTCGCTGTTCATCGACGGGGTGGTCGTCGACGAGGGCGCCGTCGTCTGCTGCATGAGCGGCGTGCCGATCATCCCCTGCGTCTCGCAGGGCGCTGCTCCCGTCGGGCCTGAGATGACCGTCACGGCCGCCGAGGGCAACGTGATCGCCGAACTCGCCTCCAAGCCCGCCCTCGAGCGGCTGCGCGACGCGATCGAGGCGCTCGACGCGCGAGAGCGCCAGCTGGCTGCCGAGGGGCTTCTGCTCGGCGTCGTGATCGACGAGAACAAGCCCGAGTACGAGCGCGGCGACTTCCTCGTGCGGCCGATCGTGGGCGCCGATCCCGAGACCGGGACGATCACCGTCGCCGAGCGCGTGCGCGTCGGCCAGACCGTGCGCCTACACGTCCGCGACGGCGCGTCTGCCGACCTCGACCTGAGCGACGCGCTCACCCTGCAGTCGCAGGCGCTCGGGGCGGGCGGCGCCGCGGGGGCGCTGCTGTTCACCTGCAACGGCCGCGGCCAGCACATGTTCGCGATCCCCGACCACGACGCCACGGCCGTGAGCGACGCGCTCCGGGCGCCCACGGGCGGGTTCTTCTGCGCGGGCGAGATCGGCCCGGTCGGCGGGCGCAACTTCCTGCACAGCTTCACGGCGACGATGGCCGTGTTCCCGCGCGAGTAGCTGTCCCGGGAACCCCCGGGTCAAGAACTAAGCTGCGCCGCGTGGAGCAGGAGACGATCGCTGCCGTCGTCGCCCGCGCGCTCGCCGAGGACCTGGGCGACGCAGGTGACGTGACCGCGGAGGCGGTGGTGCCCGAGGACGCCCGCGCCCGGGCGCGCATCCTCCAGAAGGAGCCCGGCGTGCTCTTCGGCCTGGACGCCGCCGCCGAGGCGTTCGCGCAGTGCGGCGCCGAGAGCTTCGACCGGCTCGTGGTCGAGGGGCAGTGGCGCTCGGCGGTGCCCGTCGAGGTGGCCGTGGTCAGCGGGCCGGCGCGCGCGCTGCTCGCCGCCGAGCGGACCGCGCTCAACCTCCTCTGCCACCTCTCCGGCATCGCGACGCTCACCGCCCGCTACGTCGATGCGGCTCGTGCGGGCGGCGGGGCGACCGTGCTGGACACGCGCAAGACGCTGCCCGGCCTGCGCGCGCTGGAGAAGGCGGCCGTGGTCGCGGGCGGCGGCGCCAACCACCGCATGGGCCTCTACGACGCGATCCTGATCAAGGAGAACCACGCCGCGATCGCGGGCGGCGTCGGCGCCGCCGTGCGCGCGTGCCGCGCGGCGCGCCCCGACCTGCCGATCGAGGTCGAGTGCAGGGACGGCGCCGAGGTCGCGGAGGGGATCGCCGCGGGTGCGGATCGCCTGCTGCTCGACAACATGAGCACGGACGAGCTGCGCGCCGCCGTCGAGGCGCGCGACCGGGCCCGCGCGGAGTCCGGCGACGCGCCGGAGCTCGAGGCCTCGGGCGGGGTGACCCTGAAGACCATCGGCGCGATCTCGGCGACCGGCGTCGACTACGTGTCGGTCGGCGCGCTCACCCACTCCGCGCCGGCCCTCGACCTGAGCATGCTCCTCGAGCCCGCGTGAGCGACGAGCGCACCACCCGCGACGCGACCACCCGGCCCGCCCAGGGCGCGGAGGGGCCGCGCGCGCTGCGCCCGGGTGAGGAATTCGCCGGCTACCGGATCGAGGCCGAGCTCGGCCGGGGCGGGATGGGCGTCGTCTACCGGGCGCGCCACCTCGCCCTCGCCCGCGAGTGCGCGCTGAAGCTGATCGCCGCCGACCTCGCCGCGGACGAGCGGTTCGTCGCGCGCTTCCGGCGCGAGTCGCGGCTGGCCGCCTCGATCGAGCACGCCAACGTCGTCCCGGTCTACGACGCCGGGGAGGAGCGGGGCGTACCGTTCATCGCGATGCGCCTCATCGCGGGCGACGACCTCGCCGCGCTGGTGGAGCGCGAGGGCCCGCTCGAGCTCGAGCGGGCCGGGCGCATCGTGCGCCAGCTCGCCGCCGGGCTCGACGCGGCCCACTCGCGCGGCCTCGTGCACCGCGACGTGAAGCCGCACAACGTCCTGATCGAGCGAGGCCCGGGCGGCGAGCGCGCCTATATCACCGACTTCGGCATCGGCCGGTTCAGCGACGCCCCCACCGAGCTCACGGGGACGGGCGAGTTCCTCGGCAGCCCGGACTACGTCGCCCCGGAGCAGATCGAAGGCGCCTCCTCGGACCACCGCGCCGACGTCTACTCGCTGGCCGCGGTCGCGTACTACCTGCTCACCGGCAGCCCGCCGTTCCCCAACCGCAGCGAGGCGGCGAAGCTGGTCGCCCACTGCAAGGCCGATCGGCCGCGGCCCTCGCGCGAGCGCGCGCGCCTGCCGATGGCCGTCGACCGCGTGATCGCGCGCGGCATGGCGATCGACCCGGCTAACCGCTACCGGACCGCGGGCGAGTTCGCGCGGGCGCTGGAGCAGGCGCTCGGCGGGCACACGCGCCGGCAGGCGATCGCCGGGACGGCGCTGATCCTCGCGGCGCTGGGCGCGGTCGCCGCGGCGATCATCGTCACGGCGCCCGAGCCCGGGAGTCCGCCCACGCCCGACGTGCGGGTGACGCCGATCCGGGCGGGTGCGGGTCCCGTCGCGGTGGCGCAGGGCGACGAGCGCATGTGGGTCGCGAACCGCGGCGACGGCACGATCACCGGCATCGACCCGCGCCGCGACCGCCCTGACCGCCGGATCGAGCTGGGGCCGGGCACAAGGCCGGTCTCGATCGAGGTCGCGTTCGGGTCGGTGTGGGTGGCCGACGGCGCGGGCGGCGCGGTCCTGCGCGTCGACGCGGACGAGGGGACGGAGCCCGTGGAGATCCCCGTCGGCGCCGAGCCCTCCGACCTGGTCGCGGGGCGGCGGAGCCTCTGGGTCGCCGTCGAGGGCGAGCCCGCCCTCGTGCGCGTGGACCCCGACTCGAACGCCGTCGACGCAACCGTGTCCTTGGCCGACGCCCCCAACTCCGTCGCCTACGCGGACGGCTACGTGTGGGCGGTGAGCCCGGACGGCGGCACGCTCGCCCGCGTCGACGCGCGCACGCTCCAGGCGCCTGAGGTGGTGGAGCTCGGCGGCCGCCCGAACGACGTCACGGTCGCGCACGGGATCGCGTGGGTGACCGACAACGAATCCGGCACCGTGCTGGCGGTGGACGCGGAGGCCCTCGAGGCGCGGGAAGGGCCGATCGAGGTCGGCGCGCGCCCACGCGGGATCGCCGCGGGCGCCCGCTGGGTGTGGGTCGCGGTCGCCGGCGAGAACGCGGTGGTCCGCATCGACGGGCCGCGGGCGCGCGTGCGCGGCCACCCGGTGCCGGTCGGCAGGGAGCCGGCGGACGTGGCGCTGGGCTTCGACTCGGGATGGACCGCGAACTTCGAGGCGCATACGGTGAGCCGGATCCGCTTCCCGGACGTGCCCCCGCGTCCGCCCGAGGGCGGGGGCGGCTAGGCTCGCCCCCTCTCAGGTGCGCTACTCGAGGAACCTGATCACGACGACCTGGCTCGCCTGGGCGAGCGCGCGCGACCCTGTCGAGGGCGAGATCGCCCGCGGCCTGGAGCGCGTCGGCCGCCACTACGGCGGCCTGCTTGCGACGCCGCCCGTCGCTTCGCACGCGACGGCCGGGCGGGTCGGCATCGCCGTCTGGGCCCCCGCCGACGCCCCGGGCGCCTGGCCCGCGTGGAGCGACGACGGCGAGGTGGTGCTCGCGAGCGCGTCGCCGCCGATGGGGAGGCGCCGGCTGATCGGCGCGCGGCCGATCGACGCCGCTCCGCCCGCGCTCGCCCGCGCGCTCCTGCGCGACCCCGCGAGCATGCGCCGCCTCGACCCGCCCGCGACCCTGGGCGCGCTGGACCGCGTCGGTGGCCGGCTCGTGCTCGGCAACGACCTTTTGGGATGCGGGCGGCTGTACGAGCTCGAGCATCCCGGCGGGGTCGTCTGGTCGAACCGGCTCGGTGCCCTGCCGCTGTTCGCCGGCACGGATCCCGAGCTCGACGAGCGCGCCTGGCGCGTGTTCGCGGCGACCGGCTGGTTCATGGGCGACGCGACGCCTCTGCGCGGCTGCCGGAAGGTCCCGCCCGGCGCGGCGATCGCCGTCGACCGGGAGGGCGCGGTCGAGCGCTCCAGCGAGGACCCGCGCGCCGCGCTCGTGCGCCCGCGCAAGCCGATGCTCCGCGCACGCTCGCGCCAGATCGCGATCGCCGCCGAGGAGGCGGCGGCGGACGTCGCGGGGCTGATGGCCGAGATCGCCGAGGTGTGGTCGGGGCCGATCTCGATCGCGCTCACGGGCGGGCGCGACTCGCGCGTCTCGGCGGCGGGTGCGGTGGCGAGCGGCGCCGCGGTGGTCTTCAACACCGGCGACCAGGTGCCGGGCGAGGTCGACACGGCGCGCGCTCTCGTGGCCGCCGCTCCGGGGGAGTTCGAGCACCGGGTCTTTCGCCCCGAGCCCGAGAGCGAGCCGGACGACGATCTCGTCGAGCGCGTGGCGCGCATCCACCTCGTCCACGACGGCATGCGCAACCCGCAGGAGGCCCGCCGTGCGACCGAGGTGCCGCACACGGAGCTCCCGCCGCCGACGGTGTCCGGCCACGGCGGCGAGCTCGGTCATGGCTTCTACTACGCGAACGCGGCGAAGCTCCGCCGGCTGCAGCGCGGCGGCGAGCGCGCGCTGCTCGCCCAGCTCGACCGCAACGCCCGTCGCAAGCACTCAGCGGCGCGCCCCGAGGCATACCGCGACTACTTGGAGGACTGCGAGCGCGTCCTGGAGCTGGGTCGCCGGTGGGGGCTGCGCGGGCCCGCTCTCCTCGACTTCTTCTACATGGCCGAGCGCCTGCCGCACCGCTCGGGGCTCGGCGCCCGCACCGCGCGCTACTCGGCGTGCGTGGTGCCCGGGTTCATCCGCGGCGCCTTCGACCTCGCGCCGCGCGACCGGCTGAGCGCGCGCCTGCACCGCGCGGTCGTCGCGCAGCTCGTGCCGGCCTGGGCGGAGATCCCGTTCTTCAGGGCGAGCGACGACTCCGAGCTGCCCGAGATCCACCGGCGGCGCGCCTGGGAGCGCGAGCGCGAGGCCGCCGTGCTCTCCGAGGTGATCGCGGCCGACGGCGCGTGGACCGAGATCTTCGACGCGGCGCGCGTCCGCGAGATGTGGAGTGAGCTTGAGGCGGGCGGCGGGTCGGCCGACTACGAGCACGTCCTCGACCGGATCGTGTGGCGCGAGGCGTACGAGCGCCACCTCGCCACCCTGCGCGCGGCGCTGCGCGACTGACGTCCCAGGGTGGAGTCGATTCGCCACCTAGGGTGCCTGGCGGGAGCCGAGCGCCTCGCGCACTGTTGCGCCCATGGTGGGGCGAGCATTGGCTCTCGCCGTCGTCGCGACTGCCGCCGGCGGCGCGCTCTGCGCCCAGGGCGCCTCCGTGGAGCGGGCGCCGGGCTCGGCCAAGGTGGCGACGAGCGGCAACTACTCGGAGCGCATCGACACGATCCCGATCCGCAAGCGGATCCGACGCTGGCACACGGCGATGGTGCTGGCGCCGCCCGAGCTGCCGCGGCTGCGGGCGACGGACAGATTGCGCATCTCGGCCGAGCTGCAGACGACCACGGACTGCACGAAGCGGCTCGAGCGCTGCGCGGGGCGCCCCCACCGGTGGAGCCCGACGGTCGCCACGCGCCTCGTGATCGCGGGCCCGGGCGGGCGGCGGGTGCTCGACCGCGACCGCCAGCGCTGCCGCCAGCGCCCCGGTGACCGCCAGCACCACTGCCCGGTGACACTCGGCTGGACGGAGCTGCGGCCCGCCGGGCCCGGGCGCCCATGCCGCCCGCGGCGCTGCCGGATCAAGGTGCTGGTCGCGGCGGCGAGCCCGCGGGCGACGGGGCGCGAGCGCCTGGTGATCGGCAGCCAGGACCCAGACGGCTCGATCGTGCACGACAAGGGCCGCATCAACGTGGTCAGGCTGCGCGGCGGGGCGGGGCCGCTCGCCGCCCGGGCGAGCAGCGCGCGGCTGGTCAACCGGGCGGTCCGGCCCGACCTTCGCAAGCGCGTGGTCCTGTCCGTCCGACTTGACGGGCTCGAGCGCGGCGAGAGCCTGGAGGTGAGCGCGCACGCGCGCGGCCACGTCGCTCACTTGCCCTACCCGGCGCTGATCGGCTCGCAGCTCATCCTGGCCGAATCGCCGCGCGACCGGGCCCCGGGCCCGTTCGTCCGCAGGGTCGCCTCGCTCGGCGGCGAGCTCAACGAGATCGCCGGCTCCAACTGCACCCAGGCGCAGACCCCGTGCCCGATCAGGCGCGTGGGCGTTCTGAGGATGCGGCGCGCGGCGCGGCGCGACGGGCGGCCCGTGCCGCTCTACGTCAACCTGGTGGTGCGCGCGATGGCCAAGCGGGCCGACCCGCAGCCGGGCGACGCCGTCCGCATCGAGAACGTGCGGGGGCTCCGGGTGAAACGCTACCCGGCACCTTGATCGAAATCGCGCGGGGTCACCACGCCGCTGCGCAGCGCGAGCTCCGCGAGGCGCACGCGCTTGCGGTTCTGGGGCAGCTCGGCGACCCCGAAGCGCTCGAACAGGTTGCGCATGTGGGCCTTCACCGCGTCGACGGTGAGGTGGAGCTCGGCGGCGATCTCGCGGTTTGTCGCGGGGGTGGCGAACTCGCTGCCGGTCGCGAACGGGCGGCAGAGGGCGATCAAGACGCGGCGCTGGGCGGGCGTTACGTCGGCGGCGTCGAAGGGGCCCCGGGCGGCGACGGTGCCCTCGGTTCCCGACTCCCGCGGGTCCCGGAAGACGATCAGCGTCTCCCCGACCAGGATCGCGTCGCCGTCGCGCAGCCGGCGCCGGGCGACGACGCGCTCGCCGCCCACGTAAGTGCCGTTGCGTGAGAGGCCGTCATCGGCGATCACCCAGGCGCCGCCGATCCGCTCGAGCTCCGCGTGCAGGCGCGAGACCCGCTCGTCGCCCGCGATCGTCACGTCGGCCTCGGCGTCGCGCCCGACGCTCAGCCGGCCGCGGTCGGGCAGCTCGAACAGCACGAGTTCGCCGTCCGCGTCGCGGTACTCGAGGAACGGACGTCCACGCCGCTGAGTCTCGATGCGGCGCTTGAGCTCGGTGGGAGTCAGGCGTCCCGTGGCGCCCGCCATGGCGTGAGCTTAAGCCGGGCCGGGCTCACTTGAGCAGGCGCGAGAGGCGGCGGTCCTTGAGCACGCGGCCGCCGGTCTGCTCGGCAGGGCAGTAGTTGGTTTGATGCTCGGCGAAGTACACGGCCTCGATGGTCGCGCCGCAGCGCGGGCAGGGCTTGCCCTCCTGCTTGTGCACCTTGAGGGGCAGCGGCATCTTGTTGGGCAGCTCGTCGCCGATGACCTCCTGGTAGTGGTCGATCGCGTCGCCGAGGACGTGGAGGGCGGCGTGCAGGCGCTCGATCTCCTCGGCGTCGAGCTCCGAGCCCTTCTTGAACGGCGAGAGCCTGGCCTCCCAGAGGATCTCGTCGACCCATTGCCTGCCGATGCCCGCGATCGTGCGCTGGTCGCGCAGCAGCGGGTGGAGGTGGCGCGGCTGGTCGATCGCCTTCGCGAAGTCTGCGAGCGGCGGCGCCGGCCACGCCTCGGGCCCGAGGGTGGCGACGATCTCGTCCCGCTCGAGCTCGCCGGCGCGCAGGAGCTTGGCCCAGGCGCGCTGCTTCGAGCCGAACTCGCGGAGGCGCAGCTCGCGGCCGTCGGCGAGCCGGATGAGCACGCGCGAGGCCCGGTCGCGGAGCGAGGCGCGCTTGTCGAAGGCCTGCAGGCGCCCCGCGGACATCAGGTGGACGAGCAGCTCGAGCTCGCCGTAGTCGTCCGCGGGCGAGTCGCTGAAGCGGACGATCGGCATCTTGCCGACGCGCCCCGTGCCCGTGATCGTGCGGCCCGCGAGCGCCGACAGCGGTGGGTCGATCGTCTTCAGCGCGACCATGCCGGGCGCCAGCGCGGACTCGACCTCGGCGCCCTCGAGCTGGGCGCCCAGGCGGCGGGCGACGATCTCGACCTCGGGAAGCTCGGGCACGGACTAAACTTTGACGCAGTTCATTCGCCGGGTTTGAGGCCGGTCATCCGAACCGGCACGGGCCAGCGAACATAGGAGCGATTGCCACCTGGCCTCGCCAGGGGCCGAAAGGCCTACCGACATGCAGGATTTGCAGGTACTCCAACCCCCCGCAACACCCGAGCTGGCCCCGGAGGAGATCGCGAGCCTCTCGGACGAAGTGCGCGAGCTCGCCGCGCAGCGCAACGCGGTCATCCTCGCCCACAACTACCAGCTTCCCGAGCTGCAGGACCTCGCCGACTTCACCGGCGACTCGCTGCAGCTCTCGCGCGCGGCGGCCGCCACAGACGCCGACGTGATCGCCTTCTGCGGCGTCCACTTCATGGCGGAGACCGCGTCGATCCTCTCGCCCGACAAGACCGTGCTCATCCCCGACCCCAACGCGGGCTGCTCGCTCTCGGACTCGATCACCGCGGAGCAGCTCGCCGCTTGGAAGGAGGAGCACCCGGGCGCGGTGGTCGTGATGTACGTGAACACCTCGGCCGAGGTGAAGGCGCTCACCGACTACTGCTGCACCTCGTCGAACGCCGTGAAGGTCGTCGAGCACATCTGGCGCGAGCATGGCGCGGACACCGAGATCCTCTTCGGCCCGGACATGTGGCTGGGCTCGTACGTGGCGCGGGCGACCGGGCTGGTCGATGACCCCGAGCGCTACGCGCGCTTCCACGTCTGGGACGGCGAGTGTCACGTGCACGCGGGCATCCGGCCCGACGACATCCGGCGCACCCGCGAGCTCAACCCGAACGCCGAGCTGCTCATCCACCCGGAGTGCGGCTGCGCGACTCAGGCGATGGAGTACGTGGCCGCCGGGGACATCGACCCCGAGGGCGTGCACATGCTCTCGACGTCGGGGATGCTCAAGCACGTCCAGCGCAACCCCGGCGGCGAGTTCATCGTCGCGACCGAGAACGGGATGCTCTACCCGCTCAAGCAGGCGGCGCCGCAGGCCAACCTGATCGAGGCGAACCGGATGGCCTTCTGCAAGTACATGAAGATGATCACGCTGCCGAAGCTGCGCGACTCACTGCGGGACATGAAGGTCGAGGTGAAGGTCCCGCAAAAGATCGCCGAGCGCGCCCGCCTGCCGATCGAGCGCATGGTCGCGATCGGCTAGCGGGGGCCTCACCGACCGGGTTCGCGCGCGAGCGTGCGCTCGCGCAAGCGAGTCGGGTAGTTTCGCGGCATGGTGGAGATGGGCCTGCGCCTGGCGCTCGCCGGCGTGCTCGCCGCGGCGGTGGTCGCCAAGCTGGCGCGGCCGCGGGCCGCGCTCGACGGCCTCGCTGCGTTCGGCTTTCGCGCGCCCTCCGCGGCGCGCGCGGGCCTCGCCGCGCTGGTTCTGGTCGAGGCCGGGCTCGCGGTCGGCGTCGCCGCCGGCTCCGACGAGGCGGCGTGGCTCGGGGCGGCGCTGATGGCGCTGTTCGGGCTCGCGCTCGCGGGGGCGATCGCGGGCGGCCGGGCCGGCGAGCCCTGCGCCTGCTTCGGGGCGCGCTCGCGGATCGGCTGGCCCGCGGTGGCGCGCAACGCCGTGCTCGCGGCGGGCTTCGTCGCAGTCGCGCTGCTGCCCTCCGATGAGCTTTCGACCGAACAGTGGTTGGGCCTCGGGCTGATCGGCGCGTTCGCCGCGGTCGCTGCGCTCGCGGCGGCGGTGCTCGCGCTCGCCCGCGAGGTGGGGCTCCTGCGCCTGCGCGTGGGACCGACGTCCGCCCTTGAGATCCCGTCGGAGGGGCCCGAGCTGGGATCGCAAAGCGACGTGATCCGGCGGATCCCGCCGAAGCCCAGCGCCGAGCTGTGGCTCGCGGTGTTCACGTCGGAGGGTTGCGCGGTGTGTGCCGCCCTCGGCCCGGCGATCGACTCGGTGGCGTCCCATCCCGCGGTCGCGGTGGGGCGCTTCGACGAGGTCGCCGACTCGGACGTGTGGTTGGAGCTGAACGTCCCGGGTAGCCCTTTCGCTGTCGCGCTCGACGCTGACGGAACCGTGTTGGCGAAGGGAACTTTCAACAACCTGGCGCAGCTCGAGAGCGTCCTCGCGGCGGGCGAGCGACGGCGCGCGGAGGCAGTCGCCAGTGGCTGAGGACCGCGTCGGCCGAGCCCTGGAAGGGATCGCGGGCAACACGTCGCGGCGCGGGTTCCTGGCCCGGATGGGCGGGGCGCTCATGGCGGCGACCGCCGGCGGCGTGGTCGGCAAGGCCGTTGAGCCCGGCGAGGCGGACGCCTACCACTTCTGCGGCCACATCTACACGACCGGCTCCTGCCCGCACCCGACCGGACTGCCGCGGATCGACGCGCGGGGCTACCCGCTGCACGAGAAGGGCTACCCCGTGGACAACCTCGGGCGGCGGATCAACTCGCGCGGCGAGCCGGTCCACCCGAACGGCGAGGTGATGCGCGACCCGGACGGGCGCCCGCTGCCCCCGGCCCCGCGGACCAGGGTGTGCGATGAAGTGCAGCGGCGCTTCGGCTTCCGCACCTGGGTCGACGGGTCCTGGTACCGCTGCTGCGGCGGGCGCGTGCGCAAGCTCGTCGACTGCTGCGCGTACTCGCGGAAGCGGATCAACGGGGACGCCGCGCTCACGGGCTACTGCTACGCCGGCCGCAAGGTCTTCTGCGTCATGTACTTCCAGACGAAGGTGCCGTGCTGATGGAGCTGGGCGCCACCGAGATCGTCCTCGCGCTGGCGGCGCTGCTCGTCGGGGCGACGGGCACCTGGTCGCCATGCGGGTTCTCGATGGTCGAGACGATCGGCCCCACCGGGCACACCGGCGGCCGGCCCACCGCGCTCGCCGCCTGCGCGACGTTCCTGCCCGGCGCGCTCGCTGGGGCGTTGCTTGCCTTCGGCGGCCTCGCGCTCGTGGGCGAGGTGGTGCACGGCGCGGGTGGGTCGCTCGCCTACGCGATCGCGGCGGCTATCGCCCTGATCGCCGCCGTGGCCGAGGCGCGCGGGGCGCGCATCGCGCCGCAGGTCCGCCGCCAGCTCCCCGAACACTGGCGCCGGGTGATGCCGATGCCGGTCGCGGCCGCGCTGTACGGGGTCCTGCTCGGCCTGGGCTTCACGACGTTCGTGCTGAGCTTCGGGGTCTGGGCGCTCGCGGGGATCGCGCTCGCGATCGGCGAGCCGGGGACGGGGTTGGCGATCGGCCTGGGCTTCGGGGTCGGCCGCGCGCTGCCCATCGTCGCGCTCGCGCCCATCGCCGACCGCGAGCTCGGGCAGCGGGCCGTCGCGCTGATGGCGGAGCGGCCCGAGCTCTACCGAGGGATCCGGCTCGGCGACGCGGCGCTGCTCGCGGTCGTCGCCGCGCTGCTCGCGGGCGGGGTCGCCTCCGCGGACGTGAAGCGGGTGAGCGGGGCGGCGGACCCCTTTATCGCCGGCGGGGACCTCGTCTTCCAGAGGGGCGACCGCGACGCCTGGTTGCGCCGGGGCGCGGGCCCGGCCGTCCAGCTCTCCGGCAAGGATCCCGCGATCGGCGGGCCGTACATCGCCCTGCGGCGCGCGGGCGAGATCGTGATCCTGCGACGCTCTTCCGGCGACCAGGTCGCGAGCTTCGCCGCGCCGAACGCTGACGCGGTCGCGGTCTCAAAGCGCGCTATCGCTTGGCGCGTGCGAAAGAGCGGGCGCGACCGGATCCGGTGGCGGCGCCTGCGCGCTGGCGGGCGCCTGGGCAAGCAGCGCGTGATCGCCAAGGTCGGGCGCAAGGCGCAGCTCGGCAGGCCCAGCGTCGACGGAGCACGCGCCGCGTTCGCGGTCGCCAAACGCAGCGCGAACCGGATCGTGGTCTACCGCCCGGGCAAAGGGAAGCGCACCGTGATCCGCTCGGTCACGGCCGGGCTCTCGAACCCCTCCCTCGGCGGCAAGCGGATCCTCTACGTGCGCCACACGCGCAAGCGCGACCAGCTCCGTCTCCGCAGGATCGGCGGCGGCGACCGCGGCCTCCTCTCCCGCAAGGGGCCGACGCTCTGGACCACGGCGCTCGGCAAGAAGCGCGCCTACGTGACCGTGCTGAAGGGCCGCAAGCCGAGGGCGCGGATCATCTCGAAACGCCTGTAGCCCGGCCCGTCCCGAACCGCGAATCCGCGATAACGACCGCGCGCGCAATTCGCCGCCTATCCCGACGTCCGCGCTACCCCTACTCCGGCGCCTGCAGCACCGACGGCGGCACCTCCGCCACCCCGATCGCGCGGTAGAAGGTCGCGCTCGGCTGGCGCAAAAGCCAGCGGTCGCCCCGGAGCTCGAGGTAGGCGACGTCGTCCTCGATCGACGGCTCGCGGTTGTCGGCGTAGCGGGTGATGACGGTGGCGACGACGCGCGCCTCGTCGCCGTCGACCCGCGCGGAGATCGGGCCGCCGAGGCGCGAGGTGTCCCAGACGGGCAGGCCGCGGCGATCGCGGAAGCCGAGCGAGGCGGCGACGGACTCGGGGCACGAGCCGCGGGGGTCGGGGAAGTCGACGCCGCGCAGCGCCCCCGGGGCGAAGGCGGCGCAGACCGCGTCCGCGTCGCGCCTCGCGAGAGCGCGCACGAAGGCTCGGAACGCGTCGGCGGCGGCGCGCTCGGGGTCGGTCTCGGGCGGCGGGCCGCTGGGCCCCTCGCCCTCGTCGGCCGCCTCCTCGGGGAGCTGTGCGCTCGGCTGCTCGGCGGGCCTATCCGTTTCCCCCCCGCGCGGCTCGGCGCGCGGCCGGATGGGGCCCTCCGCCGGCGCCGCGACCGGCGCCGGCTCGGCCTCCTCGTCCTTGCGGTCGAAGGCGCCGAGCACGAGCGCCGCAGCGAACGCAACGGAAAAGGCGGCGAGCAGCATCGCCAGGGTGCGGGTGCGCGGGCTCCGTGGCACGCCGGTGAGTCTGACCGATCGCCCCGCGCCGCCCGCCTTCCGCGCTCCGAAGGCGGAGTTTTTCCGTCCCGGCTGCGGCGTATGGTGGCGCGCAGTGGAGGCGGCCAAAGCGCACCCAGATCCTGACGCGCTCGCTAATCTCGCCCTCGTGAGACATCTCCATCCGGTTCCGGATCCCCGGCCGCCCACCAAGGAAGCGGCGCTTGGGGAACGGGCCCCCTCGATCGCTGAGCTCGAGCGGTGGGCCACGATTCTGCGCATCGAGTGCGTGCGGATGCTGGCTGTAGCGAAGTCGGGCCACCTCGACTCCTCGCTCTCGGCCGCGGACATCGTCTCGGCGCTCTACAACCGCGTGCTGCGGCACGACCCCGAGCGCCCCGATTGGCCGGAGCGCGACCGCTTCGTGCTCTGCAAGGGGCACGCGGCGCCGATCCAGTACGCGGCGCTCGCCCACCACGGCTACTTCCCGCTCGAGGATCTGATGGGCCTGCGCAAGATCGGCGAGCACCTGCAGGGCCACCCGGACATGACCCGGACCCCCGGCGTGGAGGTGTCGACCGGCTCGCTCGGCCAGGGCCTCTCGATGTGCCTGGGTATCGCGCTCGCCCTGCGCCTCGACGGGCTCGAGGACACCGCGCACGTCTTCGGCCTGCTCTCGGACGGCGACTGCCAGGAGGGTCAGACCTGGGAGGCCGTGACGGCTGCCGCTCACTACAAGGTCTCCAATCTGACGGCGATCGTCGACTACAACCACCTGCAGACCGACGGCACGACCGAGGAGGTCATGGACCTCGGCGATCTGCGCGCCAAGTTCGAGGCCTTCGGCTGGGACGCCGTCGAGATCGACGGGCACGACATGCAGGCGATCGTCGACGCCCTGGAGCGCAGCCGCACGCTCGACCGCCCGGCCGCGATCGTCGCCCAGACGCGCAAGGGTCGCGGCGTGTCCGCGATGGAGGGCCGCTTCGGGTTCCACGGCAAGCCGCCGACCCCGGAGCAGGCCGAGGCGGCGCTCGAGGAGCTCATGGCGCGGCTCGAGGAGCAGACGGCGGCGCTCACCGACGCGGCGGAGGGGGATTCTTGATGGGTGCGAAGAGCGAGCCGACCGCCACGCGTGTCGCCTATGGCGAGGCGCTCGTCGAGCTGGGCGAGCGTTACGACGACGTGGTCGTCCTCGACGCCGACCTGTCGGTGTCGACCCAGACGGCGAAGTTCGGCAAGGCCTTCCCCGACCGCTTCTTCAACTGCGGTGCGGCCGAGGCGAACATGATGTCGATGGCCTGCGGGCTCGCGGCGACCGGCAAGCGCCCGTACGCGTCGACCTTCGCGATCTTCGCGACCGGCCGCGCCTACGACCAGGTGCGGCTCGGCATCGCTCACAACGAGCTGCCGGTGCGGATCGGCGCCTCGCACGGCGGCGTCTCGCTTGGCGAGGACGGCGCCTCGCACCAGATGATCGAGGACATCGCGCTGATGCGCGCGATGCCCAGGATGACCGTGGTCGTACCGGCCGACTACAACCAGGCCTACCGGGCCACGCTCGAGTCGTACGAGCGAGACGAGCCGATGTACCTGCGCTTCGGCCGGCCCGCCACCCCGGCGGTCTACGACGAGATCCCGGAGACCCTCGGCGAGGGCGTCGACGTCCTGCGCGAGGGCAAGGACATCACGCTGATCGCGACGGGGCACATGGTCTGGCGGGCGTTGGAGGCCGCCGAGTCGCTCGAGCGCGAGGATGGCGTCGACGCCGAGGTTCTCAACGTCTCGATCATCAAGCCGCTGCACTCCGAGTCGATCCTCGAGTCGATCGCCAAGACCGGCGTCGTCGTGACGGCCGAGGAGCACCGCGTGGTCGGCGGGCTCGCCGACGCGGTTCGCCAGGTCGCCGCCGAGCAGCACCCGGTCCCGATCTTCGCCGTCGGCATGGGCGACGAGTTCGGCGTCTCGGGCACCGGCGAGGCGTGCATGGAGCACTTCGGCCTCACCGCGCGCGGGATCGCCGATCGCGCCCGCGAGGCGCTCCTCCTCAAGCCGATCGTCTCGCACCCGCCGCTTCTCGGTCGCGACTGGACCTAGGGTGCCCGTCCCGGGCCGCTTGAGTGAAGCGGGCTCCGGGCGGGCCGGGAAAAAATGAGTGGCCGTCACTCATGACGCGCCCGCGTCCCTCGCCGACCATGGCCTCGGCAAGGCACCCGAATCAGGAAGGACACGGGAATGGGACGCATCAAGATCGGCGCTGCGCTCGCGACGGTGGTCGCGCTCGTTTGCGCCGCACAGGGGCTGGCCGCGCCGGGCGGCGCCCTGAAGCACGTCAGTACGGTCTCGGCGCCCGCGCTGGGAAACCCGGAAGGCATCACGGTCTCCCCGGACGGCAAGCACGTCTACGGGGTCGGCTTCGCCGCCGATGAGATCGGGATCTTCTCGCGCAACAAGAACAGCGGCAAGATCAAGCTGCTCGACGATGTCTTCGGGGACGGGCTGCAGAGCCCGCGGGCGGTTGTGGTCTCGCCCGACGGCAAGAACGTCTACGTGGCGGGGGCCAGCTCCGACACCGTGCACGTCTACGCGCGCGCGGCCAACGGCGGGCTGACGTTCCTGGAGGCGGAGCGCGACGGGTTCGGCGGGGTCACCCTGCTCCAGAACCCCTATGACGTCGCGATCTCGCCCGACGGCAAGCACGTGTACGCGGTGTCTCTGAACGAGAACGCGGTCAACCTGTTCAACCGGCTCGGGAACGGCGAGCTCACCTTCGTGGACGACTACAGCGGCGTGCCCTTCGCCTACTCGGTCTCCGTCTCCAGCGACGGGAAGAACGTGTACGTGGCGAGCTCGGGGGCCGTGGTCACGTTCAAGCGCAACAAGACCACCGGCGAGCTCAACCAGGTCGATTCGGACGGGCTCGGGGCCACGCTGTTCGACGTGACGGTGTCTCCGGACGGCAAGCGCGTCTACGTCGCGGCCGCCGACGGCGTGCACGCGCTGAAGCGCAACGCGAAGACCGGCAGGCTCGGCAATCCGACGTTCGTGGACACCGGTCAGGCGGCGGAGGTCGCCGTCGCGCCCGCGCACGACGCGGTTTACGCGACGGTCGGCACCGGCGTGCGCACGGTTGCCGTGCGGAAGAACGGCGGCCTCAAGGTCATCGACTTCGACGGGTTCGGCGGCGTGATCAGCGTGAGCGCGGGCGTCGCGGTCTCGCCCGACGGCCGCCACGTAGTCATGAGCGGCGGCGTCGGCCTCACGGACGCGCACGCGTTCTCGCTGTCCCGCCAGCCCACCCTCACGCTCAAGGGCAAGGCCAAGCAGGCGGCCGGCAAGCTCGCGGTCCGCGCCGAGTGCAACGCGGCGTGCCGGGTGACGGTCTCCGGCAAGGGCCTGAAGACGGTCTCCAAGAACCTGCAGCCCGGCAAGGCGAAGAAGATCGCCCTGAAGTTCAAGGGCACCCCGCCCTCCGGCGGCAAGCTCACGATCAAGGGCAAGGTGAAGGCGGGCAACCGCAAGGCCTCCGACAAGTTCACCGTGAAGCTCAAGTAGCTGCGGGGCAAAGGGGGTTCGCGACGAGGGGCCGCCGGCCGGCGGCCCCTCGTCGGAGCGCGCGGGAGGTTTTCAAAAGGCCCGCTCCGGGCAAGAGGAACCGCCTGCGCGGGTCGCACCGCCGGGTAGCTAGGGGGTTCGGACGAGGGCCGCGCAAGGCGGCCCTCCTCCTTTTGCCTAGGCAAGGCCTGCTTGCGCGGTGGAGGCGCGGGTACGGGCCTGGCATGGCCATCGCACCACCCCATCACCGCCGCCTCAGTCCCGCCGAGCCGCTCATGGAGCGGGTGGAGGGAGCCACTGCGCTCGACGCGCCCGCGCAGAGCGTGGGGCGCACCGTGCGCGGCCTGCTCTCGCCGGGCGCGCTGCGCGACGCCCTCAGCGGCTCGTGGCTCGGCCATCCGCTGCATCCGCTGCTCACCGACGCGGTGATCGGGTCCTGGATGAGCGCGAACCTGCTCGATCTACTGGGCGGCGAGGAGCACGCGCGCGCCTCCGAGAAGCTGATCGGCGTCGGGATCGCCGCGTCGCTCCCCACCGCGGTGACCGGCGCGAGCGACTGGGCCGACGCCGAGCCCGCCGACGATGCCACCCGCCGAACCGGCGTCGTCCACGCCGCCGCGAACGTGACCGCGCTCGCGCTCTACTCCGCGTCGCTAGCCATGCGCCGCCGCGGGCGCTGGCGAGCGGGCGCCGTGCTCTCGGCCGCCGGCGCCGCCGCCATGGGCGCGGGCGCGTATCTGGGCGGCCACCTCTCCTACGCGCGCGGCGTGGGCGTCGACCAGACGCTCTACGACGCGGGCTCCGCCGATTGGCACCCCGCGATCAGCGCCTCCCAGCTCGCCGACGGCGTGCCCGAGCGCGCGATCGTCGACGAGACCCCGGTGCTCGTCGTGCGCCGCGGTGAGGAGATCTTCGCGATCCACGACCGCTGCTCCCACCGCGGCTGCTCGCTCTCCGTCGGCAAGCTCGACGGCGACGAGATCGAGTGCGCTTGCCACGGATCGCGCTACTCGCTGCGCGACGGCGCCCTGCGCCGCGGCCCGGCAACCGCCCCGCAACCGGCCTTCGAAGCGAGGGTGCGCGGCGAGATCGTCGAGCTGCGCCGGCTGAACCCCGTGCCGGCCTCGGCCTGAGCCCTCCCGCGTCGCGGAATCGCAGTCGAGCTCCCCGGAGCCCCACAACTGCGAACTCGCGAACCGGCCTTTCACGAGACCGCGGTTGGGGTTCCTCAGGGGTCGTAAGCGAGATGTCGCGGGGCGGGCGGGTCGCGAGTACGCGTCGCGGCTCGCGATTGCCGGGTACTCACGAAACCTTTAGAACTCGCTAATACTTTTCGCTACCCTTCGCGCACCCGCGGCGGTCGACAGCTTGCAGGGAAAAGGCCGCGCAGGAACTCGGCGGGCACCGAAGAAAGACCCCACCCGATGGCGCTCACTCGCTCACGCAAAAGAACGTCGGCGCGCACCCGCGGCCGGGCCACCCAGCTCGCTCGCGAGCGGCGGACGCGTCAACCGAAGCCGCCGATCGTCGCGCTGCGCGACGCCACGGTGGTCTACCCCGGCGGGCACGTCGCGCTCGAGCGCGTCTCGCTCGAGATCGAGCGCGGTGAGTTCGCCTTCGTCGTCGGCCCCACCGGCTGCGGCAAGTCGACGCTGATCAAGATGCTGATCCGCGAGATCCAGCCCGCGAGCGGGAAGGTCCTGATCGCGGGCCGGGACATCAACCAGCTCCCCGCCTCGAAGGTCCCGCTCCTGCGCCGCCGGATCGGCACGATCTTCCAGGACTTCAAGCTGCTTCCGAACCGCACGGTCTACGACAACGTCGCCTACGCGCTGCAGGTGATCGGCGCCTCGCGCGCGGAGATCCGGCGCAAGACGCCGGAGATCATCCGCCTCGTCGGCCTGCAGTCGAAGATCCACAACTACCCGGACCAGCTCTCCGGCGGCGAGCAGCAGCGCGTCTCGATCGCGCGCGCCTTCGTCAACCATCCGCCGCTGCTGCTCGCCGACGAGCCGACCGGGAACCTCGATCCCGAGACCTCGATCGGGATCATGCAGCTGCTGTACCGGATCAACCGTACGGGCACGACCGTCCTCGTCGTCACGCACGACCGCGAGATGGTCGACAAGATGCGGCGCCGCGTGATCGCCCTGGAGGACGGGCGCCTGATCCGCGACGAGCGTGTCGGCGGCTACCACGACGAGTCCACCCGCGAGTTCGCGGCGCGTATGCGGCACGAGCTCGGCGTCACCCCCGATCAGGCCGACCAGCCCGAGTAAGCGATGACGCGACTGCTGTTCTTCGTCTCGGAGGCATTCCGCGCGCTGCGCCGCAGCGCCGCGCCGAGCGTCGCCGCCATCGTGACGATCGTCGTCACGACGCTGCTCCTCGGCGTGCTGATCCCAGTGCTCAAGGCGAGCGAGGACAAGACCAGCGACGTCCGCGAGCAGATCGGCTTGAACGTCTACCTTCACGACGACGCCACCAAGGCCGAGATCGACGCGCTCGAGCGCAAGCTGCTCGCGATCGAGCACGTCGACGGCGTCGAGTTCATCTCGAAGAACGAGGCCGCCAAGATCCTCGCCGGCCGCCTCGAGGGCGATCTGCGCAACTCGCTCAAGGAGCTCAAGTCCAACCCGCTGCCGGCCTCGTTTGCGATCGACATCGACGATCCCGACAACCTGCGCGCCGTCTCCAACGCGATCGCCCCGGTCGGCGCCGACGGTGAGCCTGAGCCGATCAGCCCGGCGATCGAGGAGGTGCGCGACGCCCGCCAGGACGCGTCGAAGATCACGCGGGTCACGGGCGCGGTCACCGTCGTGCTCGGGATCCTCGCGGTGCTGCTGCTGGTCGCCTCCCTGCTTTTGGTGGGCAACACGATCCGCCTCTCGATCTACGCCCGCCGCCGCGAGGTGGAGGTAATGCGCCTCGTCGGCGCCACGAATTGGTTCATCCGCTGGCCCTTCATCATCGAGGGGGTGATCGTCGGGCTCACCGGGGCTGCGATCGCGGTCGCCATACTCTGGCTCGGAAAGGTGACGGTCGTAGACCCGCTCTCTGAGAACTTCGAGCTCGTCGACAGCTTCTCGACGATGGGCTTCGCGCCCCTGGTGATCATGCTGATCGCATCCGCGACCATCGTCTCCGCCCTCGGAAGCGGGATAACCCTGCGCCGCTTCTTGCGGGTGTGATCGGCGGCGGACGGCGCTTCGGCTTCATCTCGGGAGTGCTCGCCGGCGCGATCGTCGCGCTGGCGCTGACCGCGCTCATCCGCGAGCTGCGCGGCGAGGACTTCGAGGACCTGCCGCTTTCCGAGCAGGCTCGCCAGGTGATCCAGGCCAACTATTTCGAGGAGGTCCCGCCTGAGGAGCTGGAGCGCTCGTCGGTGCGGGGCATGGTGCGCGAGCTGCGCCGCGAGTACGAGGACCGCTTCAGCCACTACTTCGATCCCGAGGCGCTCGAGGAGTTCCAGACCTCGACCTCGGGAAGCTTCTCCGGCGTGGGCCTCACCGTCAGCGAGGTGCCCCGCGGCCTGCGCGTGGCGAGCGTCTTCCCGGACACCCCGGCCGCGCGCGCGAACCTGCGCGAGGGCGACGTGATCACCGCCGTCGACGGCGAATCGATCGCGGGCGAGTCCTCGGACATCTCCACCGCCAAGATCAAGGGCCCGCCCGGCACCGAGGTCACCCTGCGCATCATCCCCGCCGACGGCGGTGAGCCGCGCGAGGTCACGCTGGAGCGAGCCCGCGTGCGCATCCCGGCGGCCGCCGGGCGCATGGTCCGCCGCGGCGGCGTGCCGCTCGCCTACGTCCGCTACGCCACCTTCAGCCAGGGGTCGCACGGCGAGCTGCGCGAGGAGATCGAGCGCCTGCGCGACCGCGGCGCCGAGGGGCTGATCCTCGACCTGCGCGGCAACGGCGGCGGGCTGCTCAACGAGGCGGTGCTGTCGGCGAGCCTCTTCGTGGAGGACGGCGTGATCGTCGAGACCGAGGCCCGCTCCCGAGGGCGCAAGACCTACGACGCGGTCGGCGACGCCTTGCCGGAGCAGCCGATGGTCGTGCTCATGAACCGCGACACTGCCTCCGCGGCGGAGATCCTCGCCGCCGCGGTGCAGGCGCACGACCTCGCCACGCTGGTCGGTACGCGCACCTACGGCAAGGGCACCTTCCAGGAAGTCATCCACCTCCCAGCGGGCGGCGCGCTCGACCTCACCGTCGGCGAGTACTTCACGGCCGCGGGGGTCTCGCTCGCGGGCGAGGGCGTGAAGCCCGACGTGCGCGCGGCCGACGACCCCGACACCCGGCGCGACGAGGCGCTCGCCGCCGCCGTCCGCGAGCTCAGGGCGCGGCTATGAGGGGCGGTCGCCGCGAGCGCGAGCCGCTCGGCCGGCACGTCGCGCTGATCACCCGCAGGGGGCGCTTCCGCGTGGCCGAGCCTTTGCTCGAGCCCGGCCCGCAGGCGACGCTGGTGCGCGGCTCGGTCGAGGTGCGGCCGGGGAGGATGGCGCTCTGCGAGCCAGCCGTCGGCGGGGTGCGCGCGGTGCGCGCGCTCGGGTCTCCGAAGCGCGCCAGGGACGTCATGGACGCGCTGCTTTGGAACGGGCTTCCCCGGCGCGGCTTCCCCAAGGCGATCGAGCGCGAGGCCGAGGAGGCGACCGCGGCCGCCGCGAACATCGGCCCCCCGCGCCGCGACCTGCGCGACCTGGCGACGTTCACAGTCGACCCGGCCACCGCGCGCGATTTCGACGACGCCGTCTCGGCGCAGCCCGACGGCGACGGGTATCGCCTCTGGATCCACATCGCGGACGTGGCCGCTCACGTCCGCCCCGGCGGCGGCCTGGAGGGCGAGGCGCGCCGCCGCGCGACCAGCGTGTACGTGCCGGGGATGGTGGAGCCGATGCTGCCGCGCGCGCTCGCCGACGACGCGTGCAGCCTCGTCCCCGGCGCCGACCGGCTCGCGGTCACCGCGGAGATCCGAATCACGGCCGAGGGGGAGCCTCGCGACGCGCGCTTCTACCGCAGCCTGATCCGCTCCGACGCGCGCCTCAACTACGATCAGCTCGACGAGGTCTTCGCCGGCCGCGAGCGCGCGCCGGAGCCGGTCGCCGAGCCGCTCGCGCACGCGCGCGCCGCCGCCGCGGCGCTCGCCGAGAAGCGCAGGCTCGGCTCGCTCGAGGTCGAGTCGTTCGAGCCGGAGTTCGAGTTCGACGGCGACGGCAACGTCGTGCGGGCCCACAGCGTCGCCCAGACCGAGGCGCACCGCCTGATCGAGCACCTGATGATCCTCACCAACGAGCGCGTCGCCGAGCTGCTCGAGCGCCGCGGCGCCGCCACCCTCTACCGCGTGCACGAGCAGCCCAACCCCGACCGGATCCGGTTTTTGATCGAGCAGCTCGCCGCGCTCGATCTGCCCACCCCGCCCGTCCCTGAGAACCTCGCCCCGCGTGAGGCCGGCGAGCTCGCCCGTCAGGCGAGCCGGCTCGTGACCGCGGAGTCGGCGCGGCGCGGACACGGCCGGGAGGCGTATACCTCCCTCGTGCTCCGCTCGCTCCAACAGGCCTACTACACGCACACGAACATCGGGCACGCCGGCCTGGGTAGCCCGGCGTACGCGCACTTCACCTCGCCGATCCGCCGCTACCCGGACCTGATCGCGCACCGCGCCCTGCTCGCCGCGGTCGGCGGCGGCGAGGACGAGCCCGACCCGAGCGACGTCCGCGAGGCGGGCTGGTGGAGCTCCGAGCGCGAGCGCGAGGCCATGGTCATCGAGCGCCAGGCCGACCGGGTGTGCGCCGCCTTCCTGTTGGAGCGCGAGCTGCACGAGCGCGGGTGGGACGCGGAGTTCGACGGCGAGGTTTCAGGGCTCGTGGGCGGCGGCGCCTTCGTGCGCTTCGCGGGTGAGCTCGGCGACGTGTACGAGGGGTTTTTGCCGGCGCGCCTGTTGCGCGGAGAGCGCTTCGACCTGAACGAGACCGAGACGGCGTTGGTCGGCCGCCGCACCGGGCGCGTCGTGCGCCTGGGCGACCCGGTGCGCGTGCGCGTCGAGGGGGTCGAGGCCCCGCGTGGGCGAACCGACCTGTCCCCGGTGACCGACGCGGGCCCGCGCCGGCGTCGCGCGCCCGCCGAACGATCCGGCGGCCGGCGCGGCCGAAGCAGGGGGAGGAGGCGCTGATGGCGCGCAAGAAGCAGCGCAAGCCGGCGTCGGGCGACGTGGCGACGAACCGCCGCGCCTCCCACCGCTACGAGTTCCTCGAGAAGTTCGAGGCCGGCATCGAGCTGCGCGGCACCGAGGTCAAGTCGCTGCGCGCCGGCAAGGTGCAGCTCGCCGACGCCTACGCGGTGGTCGAGGACGGCGAGGTGTGGCTGCGCAACATGCACATCGCGCCCTACCCGCCCGCGCGCGATAACCACGACCCGGAGCGACCCCGCAAGTTGCTTCTGCACCGCTACGAGATCGAGCGCCTGATCGGCCGCACGCAGCAGAAGGGCCTCACCCTGGTCCCCACGCGCGTCTACTTCAAGGGCCCGCGCGCGAAGGTGGAGCTCGCGCTCGCGCGCGGCAAGGAGGGCCGGGACCGCCGCCGCGAGATCCGCGACCGCGACGTGCGCCGCGAGGTCGAGCGGGAGCTGCGCTACCGGATGCGGTGATGCAAATCGCGCTGCCCGGGACCGGGTGACGACGCGGGCGCCGGGCGCGCGTGCGACCATACGCCCCCGATGCGCTCGTTTCGTCTGCAGCGACGCTCTGACGAGCAGGCCCCGGAGGGCACGGAGGCCCAGTCGGAACCCGGTGAGGGGAGCTCGGAGGATGAAGGAGCGGGCGGCTCGGTGCCGCCGCCGGTGACGCCGCCCGCGGCCTACCCGGTGGGCGCCGCCGCGTCCGCGCCACAGCCCGCGGAGCAAGCCGAGTCGACCGCCGCGGGCGAGGACGCCGCCGCGAAGGCCGACCTGGGTTGGCGCGCGCGCCGGCGGGCGCGCAGGGAGGAGGCGCGTCGCCAGCGCGAGGAGAGGAAGGCCGCGCGCCAGGCCGAGAAGGAGCGCAGGCGCCTTGAGCGTGAGCAGGCCAAGGCCGAAGGCGAGACGTGGCTCGCGCGCTGGCGGCGGGAGCGCGCGGCTCGCGCGGCGGCGCGCAAGGCCGAGGCTGAGCGTGCTCGCGAGGAGCGCCGGCTTGCGGCCGAGCAGCGCCGCCTGGACCGCGAGGCGCGCCGGGAGGCGCGCCGAGCGCGCGCGAACGGGAAGGACGGCGCTGCCCCGGCCACGCAGCAGGACCCGGCGCAGTCGCCCGCGCCGCAGGCCGAGCCTTCCTCCCAGGCCGAGAGCGCCCCGCAGCTCGACACGATCGTGCACCAGCCCGCCCCGGGCGGGCAGCTCGCGGGGGCCGCGCGCGGCGCGCCCGCGGAGGGCGGGGCCGGGCCCAACCCGCGGGAGGGCGAGGGGCAGCCGGCGGCTCCCGAGGGCGCCGCGGCGCAGACCGAGGCCGGTGCGGCGCGCGCCGCGGCGGAGCGCGCGATTCGCGCCGCGGCCGAGCGCGCCGCCCAGGCGCAGCTCGAGGCGCGCCAGGATGAGCCCGTCCAGTCGGCCCGTGAGGGCGCGTCCGGGGCGGCACCCGAACCCGCCGGGGAATCCGGCGCGCTCGACGAGGAGCGGATCAAGGCCGAGGCCGAGCGGCGGATCCGCGAGGTGGAGCGCGCGCAACGCGAGGCCGAGGAGCGCATGCGCGCGGCCCGCAAGGCCGCGGAGGAGCGCGTCCGTCAGGTGAGCGCGGCGGCCGAGCAGGCCACCCGCGACCGCGAGGCGGCGGAGGCCCTGCCGCCGTCGGGGGTCGCTGACTCCCTGCTCGCCGAGCTGCGCGAGGCGGAGCGCCGGCTCAACGAGCGCCGGGAGCGGCACGCCCAGCTCGCGCGCGAGCTCGAGGAGCGCGAGCGCTGGCTCGCCGAGCAGCAGAAGCGGACGACGGACGCGATCGAGCTCGCCGCCAAGCGGCTCAAGGAGATCGAGGAGCGCGCCGCCGAGGCCGAGGAGCGCGCCGCGCGCGCCGAGCGCCTCGCGCAGCTCAAGGCCGAGGAGGCCGAGCGCGCCAAGCGGCTCCGCGAGCTCCTCAACCGGATCGCACAGGCCGAGCGCCGCGCTGCGGCGGCCGAGGAGCGGGCGCGCAACACCGTGGCCCAACTCGCCGAGCCCGTGCCCGAGGTCGACCCCGACGAGATCTTCGCGCCCGAGTCCAAGGAGGAACCGGAGGCGCAGGCCGAGGAGGGCGCCGCGCAGGAGGCGCCCGACGCGGACGGCGAGTCCGCAACGAGTGGGTCCGAGCCCGCGAGCGGGGCCGACGGCCCCGAGCCGAGCGACGCCGCGGCGAGCGCTGAGCAGAACGGCGGCGCGGTTGCGGTCGCGGAGGAGCCGCAGGCCGAGCCCGAGGCGGGAGGGGCTGAGCCCGAGGCGGAGGAGGTGGAGGAGGCCGAGCCCGCGGTAGATGACGCCGCGGGCGAGAGGGCCGACGACGCGCCCGCCCAGCCCGAGGAGGTCGCGGGCGAGGACGAGGTACCGGAGGCCGAGGGGCCGCAGGCGAGCGCCGAGCGGCTGGACATCAACTCCGCTTCCTACGAGGATTTGCGCGCGCTCGGCCTCTCGGTGATGCAGACCGGTCGCGTGCTCGCCTACCGCGAGCGCCTCGGTGGCTTCACCTCGCTCGACCAGCTCGACGAGGTCCCGGGCCTGCCGCGCGCCCTGCGCGAGCAGCTCCGCGCGCGGCTCACCTTCTGAGCGCTAGAGCCCGTACTTCTCGAGCAGATACAGCCAGACCTCGTTGCGGGTCGGAAACGGCGCGATCGCGTGCCGCAGGCGCTCGAGCGGCACCTCGGCGGTGATCGCGACGGTCGCCGCGTGCAAAAGCTCCGCCGTCTGGAACCCGACGAAGGTGGCACCGACGATCACCCCGCGCCCCTCGTCGATCACGAGCCTGGACGTGCCCTCGGTCCCGCGGCCGTAAAAGCTCGAGCCGGCGTTGCCCGACGTGTCCACGTCGACCACGCGCGCGTCGATCCCGCGCTCCCGCGCCGCGTCCAGCGTGAGCCCGACCGCGGCCACCTCCGGATCGGTGAACGTGACCCGCGGCGGGCCGTGCAGGTCGGCCGTGGCGCGGACGTCCTTGCCGAGGATGACGTCGGCGGCGATCCGCGCCTGGTACTTGCCGGCGTGCGTGAGCAGGGCCCGGCGGTTCACGTCGCCGATCGCGTACAGCCAGTCGCGCCCGGGCACGCGCAGCGCGTCGTCGACCTCGATCCAGCCGCCGGGCTCGAGCCCGACCGTCTCCAGGCCGAGGTCCTCGGTCCGCGGCCGCCTGCCGGCCGCGACGAGGATCTGCTCGGCCTCAAGCTCCTCGCCCGGGAGCACCAGGGTCGCGGTCCCGTCGCGCCGTTCGACTCGCTGTGGCTCGGCGCCGAGGTGCACGCGCACGCCGTGCCCGCGCAGCCCGTCCGCGACCTGCTCGCTCGCGAACGGCTCCTCGTTGACCAGCACCCGGTCGGCGAGCTCCACGAGGTCGACCTCGGCGCCCAGCGTGCGCCAGGCCTGGGCGAGCTCACAGCCGACCGGGCCGCCGCCGAGCACGATCAGGCTCGCAGGCGCCTCGCCGGCCGTCGTCCCCTCCCGGTTCGTCCAGGGCTCGGCGTCGGCGAGGCCCTTGAGCGGGGGCAGCGTCGCGGCGGTGCCGGTGGCGACGATGACGGCCCGCCTGGCGCGCAGCTCCTCGTCACCCACGCGCACACGGCGCACCCCGTCGAGGCGCCCTGCTCCGCGGTAGAGCGCGATGCCCCGGTCCTCCAGCCAGGGCAGCATCGAGCTGTCGTCCAGCCCGTGGATCACCTCGTCGAGGCGCGCGAGCGCGGCGCCTGGATCGATCGCGCCGCCCACGAGCCCGCCCACCCGGCGAACCTCGCCGAGCAGCTCGCCCGGTCTGAGCAGCGCCTTGGACGGCATGCAGGCGTAGAACGAGCACTCCCCGCCGATCAGCTCGCGCTCGACGACGGCGACCTCGAGTCCGCCCTGGGCCAGCCGCCCGGCAGCGACCTCGCCCGCGGGGCCGGCGCCCAGGACGATCGCATCGAACTCGCGCGTCGCCACGTGGTTACTCTCGCACAGCGCGGCGGAGCGCGCCGTGCGCTCGCAATCCGGGTAAGGGGTCGAGGTGCCCGAGGATCGACTCAAGGACTACCGCGCCAAGCGCAAGCGGGGCGCAACGCCGGAGCCGGGCGTCGACGGGAAGGGCGCGGCCGGCGCCGACGGGGAGGGCGCGCGCTTCGTCGTGCAGGAGCACCACGCCCGGCGGCTGCACTGGGACCTGCGCCTCGAGCGCGACGGCGTGCTCGTCTCGTGGGCGCTGCCGCGCGGCATCCCGCTCGACCCGGAGCAGAACCGCCTCGCCGTGCACACCGAGGACCATCCGCTCGAGTACATCGACTTCCACGGCGAAATCCCCAAGGGCCAGTACGGCGCTGGCACGATGACGATCTGGGACACGGGGACGTACGAGGCCGAGAAGTTCACGGCGGACAAGATCGTCGCGACCTTCCACGGCGAGCGGCTGCGGGGGCGCTACGCGCTCTTCCGCACGCGTGGCGACGATTGGATGATCCACCGCATGGACCCTCCTGATCCCGGCCGCGAGCCGCTGCCCGGCGTGATCGAGCCGATGAAGGCGACCCTCGCCACGCTCCCGGAGGACGACGAGGGCTGGGCGTACGAGATCAAGTGGGATGGCGTGCGCGCGCTCGCCTACTGCGAGCCCGGGCACCTGCGCCTGGTGACGCGCAACGGCAAGGAGGTCGCCCACCGCTACCCCGAGGTGCGCGGCATCCTCGAGCAGCTCGGCGCGCGCGAGGCGCTCCTGGACGGCGAGCTCGTCGCCTTCGACGACGAGGGCAGGCCGAGCTTCCAGCGGCTCCAGCGCCGCATCCACGTCGAGTCGGACGCCGCGATCCGCCGCCTGCGCGAGTCGACGCCGGTCACGTACATGGTCTTCGACCTTCTGCACCTCGACGGGCGTTCGCTCATGGGCCTGCCCTACGAGGAGCGGCGCGCGGAGCTGGAGGCGCTCGAGCTCGCGGGGCCGCACTGGCAGACGCCGGCCTGCCACCGCGGCGACGGCGCCGCCCTGCTCGCCGCGAGTCGCGAGCGCGGGCTCGAGGGGATCATCGCCAAGCGGCTCGGCAGCCCGTACGTGCCCGGCAAGCGCACGCGCGACTGGCTCAAGGTGAAGAACGTGCGCGGCCAGGAGGTGGTGATCGGCGGGTGGGTGCCGGGCAAGGGCCGCCGCGAGGGCGAGCTCGGCGCCCTGCTGGTCGGCTATTTCGAGCGCGACGGCAAGCAGCGCCGCCTGCGCTACGCCGGCAAGGTCGGCACCGGCTTCGACGCGGCGGAGCTGCGGATGCTGCGTGAGCGGCTGGCGCCGCTGGAGCGCGACGACAGCCCGTTCGAGGGCCGCCAGCCCGAGAAGGGCGCGGCCTTCGTCGACCCAGAGCTCGTCTGCGAGATCGAGTTCGCCGAATGGACGCGCGCGGGCACGCTGCGTCACCCCTCGTACAAGGGGCTGCGGGAGGACAAGCCGGCGCGTGACGTCATTCGCGAGAAGCCCGCCGAACCGCCCGGGATCTAGCTGCCGCGGCCGTCGCATTCGCAGGCGCGGTTGCAAAACGGTTGCGAAAGTTCCGGTTCGGCTGTTACTCTTTCGTGCGCTCCGCGCTCCGGAGGTTGCCGCCGGGGCGTGGCGTGGGACGAATGCGAAAGGGGTTTGCAGTGCGGAGGAATCGGGGGATGCGACTGCCCCTGGCAGGCGTGTGGGTCGCCCTGGCGGCGGCGTTTCTGGCTTCGCTCATGCTCGCCGCCCCAGCGTCGGCGGCAGAGTGTTCGACGGGGCCGAGTGACGAGTTCGATGGCGCGGAGCTCAACAAGTCGCGCTGGAGCGCGATCGTTCGCGAGAACCCGGACACGCTGAGCGTCGCCGGCGGGAAGCTGACGATCACGACCGAGCCGGGCGACATCTACGAAGAGGACACCGACCCGCCGCCCAACAACATCATCCTGCAGCCACCCACCGGGCCGGGCTGGACGATCCAGACGAAGCTTTCCGCGACGATCACCGACGGCTACTCGCAGGGCGGGCTGATCGCGTACGGGAGCGGCAATAGCTACGTCAAGCTCAACGCGATCGCCGACGTCGGCGAGGGCCGCATCAACCGCATCGAGCTGCGCTCGGAGTTCGTCGGCACGGTGCAGAGCCCCCAGCCGAACGCGGACGTGCCCGACGGCGTCACTGACATCTGGCTGCGGCTCACCAACGCCGGCGACACGTACACCGGCGAGTACTCCTTCGACGGGGCGAACTGGACGGAGATGGGCCAAACCGTCACGAATCCGGTTATCGGGATGCCGGTCGGCGTGTTCGCCTTCGGGGTCGAAGAGTCGGGAGATGAGGTCTCGTTCGACTACTTCCGGGTCGACGGGCTGGTCGATTGCACCTGCGTGGAGCCCACCGACGAGTTCAACGGCGTGGCGCTGGACAAGGAGCGCTGGAACGCGATCGTCCGCGAGGACGCGAGCCTCTACGAGGTCCGGGACGGCGAGCTTTGGATCGAGACGTCGCCCGGCGACTTCTACGAGAGCGACGACCCGACGGAGACCCGCAACTTCATCCTGCAGAGCGCCGAGAACGCCGGCGAGGACTGGACGATCGAGACCAAGGTCCTGGGCGCCAACCTGCCGGGCGGCTACGCGCAGGGCGGGTTGATCGCGTACGTCGATGACGAGAACTACGTAAAGATCGACCTGATCTCCCCGGGTAGGCACTCGCGGCCCTACCGCATCGAGGTGCGCTCGGAGATCGGCGGGCTGAGCTCGGCCCCGCAGCCGCAGATCGAGCCCCTACCCGAGGGCACCGAAGATGCCTGGCTGCGCCTGACCAAGCACGGCACCCGCTACACGACCTCCTACTCCCTCGATGGGGAGAGCTGGACGACGTTCGCCCCGTTGGTTGGGAACCCCATGGATGACCCGGCCTTCGGGATCTTCGCCGTGGGCGTGGACGAGCCGGGAACGGAGGTCGGCTTCGAGTACTTCGACTTCGAGGGCGAGGCCAACTGCGGGCCCGACGCCACGGCGCCGGAGACGGATGCGGGACTCGATCCCGCGGTCCCGGGCGCGGGCGGGACCTACGACGGCCCCGTCGAAGTGATGCTTTCCGCGGCTGATCTGGGCCCCGCCCAAGCCGCCCCGTCCGGGGTCGCGTACACCGAGTACCGCGTCACTACGAACGGGACCGTCGGCGACTGGATCCGCGTGAACAACGAGGCCGACGAGGACCCGTTCCTGACCCCGGTGACCGTCGACGAGCCCGGCAACCACGTCGTGCAGTTCCGCTCGGCGGACAACGCGGGCAACGTCGAGGAGACGCGGCCGCTGCCGTTTCGCATCGCCGGGGTGGAACCGTGTCTCTCCGATTCGTTCGATGGTGGCGCGCTCGACCCGAAGTGGAGTTTCACGCACCCGACCTCCGAGGAGCCGACCGTCGCGGGCGGCGCCCTCGTCTACTCGCTGGGATTCGGTGATCTCGACAAGGGGGCGGTGGGTCCGATCGCGTTCACCGGCCAGCCGATCCCCGACGGCGATTTCGAGGCCGTCGCGAAGTTCACCGCGGACATCGCGGGAGACGTCACGAGCGAGGCAGGCGCCGGCAATGGCCACGCGCAGGCCGGCCTGCTGCTCTATCAGTCCGACGAGAGCTTCGTGAGGATCACCCACACACGCGCGGGCATCCACGACACCGAGAGCTACGGGCAGACCTACTACGAGGTCGGCGTCGAGAGGGACGGGTCGCTGAAGCGCAGCAACAAGCTGCACCCGTCGTTCACCAATCCGGGCACGTGGTGGCTGCGCGTCGCGCGAGCCGGCGACGAGCTCACGGCCTGGTACGCGTTGAGCGACCCGGAAGACGGCGGTGAATGGCAGCCGATACCCGTGATCGGCGGCTTGAGCATCGACGCCACTATGCCCCCGGCGAACGGCCCGGTGTACGTGGGGCCCTACGGCGGCAACGGGTCGACGCAGGTAAGCGTCGAGTACTTCCGCGTCGCGCCGGACGGCGACTGCGCGGGGGCGGCGCCGGGCCAGCCGCAGCTCAAGTTCAATGTCAAGCCCAGATCCAAGACGGTTCCCAAGCGCAAGCGCCAGATCTCATACAGGGTCAACTTGCGCAACAGGGGCGAGGCGGACGCAAGCTCGGTCCGGGTCTGCGTCAAGGCAAAGAAGAAGCGCCTCAAGGTCAAGGGCAAGGCCTGCCGCAAGGCGAACGTGCCCGCCGGCGCCAGGCGCGCCGAGCGCTTCCGCCTGCGGATCAAGCCCGCCGCCCGCGGCAAGCGCACCGCGATCAAGTTCGTGGTGCGCGGCGCCGGGCTCAAGAAGCAGACCAAGAAGGTGAACCTGCGCGTCGGGCGCTAGGGCGCCAGTTCGAGCGGACGGGGCCGTCCGTCGTCCATCGGTGGACGGCCCCCTCCCCGAAGCGCAGCCGTTGCAAAGGAGAAGTGTCTTGCCCTTCCTTCGTAGTACGAGGGGCCCCCTGGCGGATCTCGGGGTTTTCCTGGTAGTCGTGTTCCTGGCTTCGCTCGCCCTCGCCGTTCCCGCGTGGGCGCAGTCCGGCGAGTTCCTCAAGACCCCGCTCGTCGAAGACAGTCAGAACCCTATGGAGGTCGACGTCGCCGAGGACGGGCGCGTGTTCTACATCGAGCGCTTCGGCGACGTGCGCGTCTGGGATCCCGTGACCGAGGAGGTCGAGACCATCGGCCACGTCGACGCTTACACCGGCTTTGAGAACGGCCTCATGGGGCTCGCGCTCGCCCCCGACTTCTCCGCGAGCGACCAGCTCTACCTCGCCTACTCGCTCGCCCCGCAGGCCACGCTGAAGCAACGCGTCTCGCGCTTCACCTTGGATGCCGGGGGCCAGCTCGACCTCGCCACCGAGGAGGTCATCTACGAATGGACCCATCAGCGCGAGCGCTGCTGCCACTCCGCCGGTGCACTTGAGTTCGGGCCCGACGGGAGCCTCTACATCTCGACCGGCGACAACACGGACCCCTTCGAGTCGGGCGGCTACGCCCCGATCGACGAGCGCCCCGGCCGCGAGGCGTTCGACGCCCAGCGCACCTCGGCCAACTCCGCGGACCCCAACGGGAAGATCCTGCGGATCGTCCCGAACGAGGGCGAGCCGGGCTACACCGTCCCGCCGGGCAACCTGTTCGAGGACGACGATCCCCTGACTCTGCCCGAGATCTACGCGATGGGCTTCCGCAACCCGTTCCGCTTCAAGGTCGATCCCGAGACCGGCTGGGTCGTGATGGGCGACTACGGTCCGGACGCGAACACGGCCGACCCGAACCGCGGCCCGCAGGGCAGCGTCGAATTCAACGTGATCACCCAGCCGGGGAACTTCGGGTGGCCCTACTGCATCAGGGCGAACACGCCGTACATCGACTTCGCGTTCCCCTCGGGCCCGCCCGGCCTCCCGTTCAGTTGCGACAACCCCCTCAACGAGTCGCCGAACAACACCGGGCTCACGCAGCTTCCCTCGGCGGTGCCCGCCACGATGTGGCTTGGGTACAGCGAGACCGACGACAGGTTCCCCGGGCTTGGCACCGGCGGCGCCCCGGTGGGCGGACCCATCTACCACTACGACCCCGACAACCCCTCGGAGACCAAGTTCCCCGAGGAGTACGACGGCAAGTGGTTCATCGGCGAGTGGAACGAGAACTGGATCAAGACGGCGACCCTCGACGACCACGGCGAGGCCGTCTCGGTGGAGAGCTTCCCCAGCTTCGACTACCGCCGCCCGATGGACATGACCTTCGGCCCGGACGGCGCGCTCTACCTCGTCGAGTGGGGATCGGGTTTCAACTCGGATGGGTCCGGCAACGCGGATTCAGGCATCTACCGCATCGACTGGGTGCGCACGATCGCCCCCCAGGTCACCGCGACCGCCGACCCGCGCCGTGGCCCGGCACCCCTCGAGGTGGGCTTTGACGGCGAGGCCACCAACCCCGACGGTTCGCCCAACCCGAGTTTCGAGTACGAGTGGGACTTCGGCGACGGCTCGCCGACCGTAAGCGAGGAGGACCCGACCCACGTCTACGAGGAGCCCGGCATCTACGAGGCGACGCTGAGCGTCACCGATCCGGACACCAGCCAGCAGGGCACGGCAACGGTGAGGGTCCGCGCGGATGCGTGTCCCGTGCAGCCGAGCGACGAGTTCGACGGCACGGAACTCGACAGGTCGCGCTGGAACGCGATCGTGCGCGAGAACCCCGACAAGCTGAGCGTCGGGAATGGGGAGCTGACGATCACAACGGAGCCGGGCGATATCTGGCGGACCGACACCGATCCGCCTCCCAACAACCTCATTCTGCAGTCCGCCGATCACGTGGGCGAGCACTGGACGATCGAGACCAAGCTCTCCGGGACGATCACCAGCGGTTACTCGCAGGGCGGGTTGATCGCCTACAGCGACGGCGACTATTACGTGAAGATCGACGCCGTCGCCGGCCCGGATGCGGGGCGCATCAACCGCATCGAGCTGCGCTCGGAGGTGGCCGGCTCACCTCAGAGCCCGCAGCCCAACGCCGACGTCCCCGAGGGCACCACCGACATCTGGTTGCGCCTCAGGAAGGAGAGCACCAACTACTTCGGCGAATACTCGTTCGACGGGGAGAACTGGACGGTGATGGGCGGGTCCGTCAGCAACCCGATGGCGGAGCCAAGGTTCGGGGTCTTTGCGATCGGCGTCGAGGAGTCGGGTGATGAGGTCTCCTTTGACCATTTCCGTGTGAACGGCCAGCCGGGCGGCGAGGCCGAATGCGCCTGCGTGATCCCCTCGGATGCGTTCGATGGCAGCGAGCTCGATCGGAAGCGCTGGAACAACGTCGTGCGCGAGGACCCGTCGCTCTACCGCGTCGAGGACGGCACGCTCTGGGTCGAGACGACGGCCGGCGACATCTACCGGACCGCCGACCCGGCTGAGACGCGCAACTTCATCCTCCAGTACGGCGATCGCGCGGGCGAGAACTGGGTGATCGAGACCAAGGTTCTGGCCGGAGACCTGACCGGTGGCTACGCCCAGGGCGGGCTGATCGCGTACCTCAACGACGACAACTACGTGAAGATCGACGCGGTCGCCGACCCGGACGCGGATGCCATCAACCGGATCGAGCTGCGCTCGGAGATGGGTGGGACGATCCAGGGCTCGCAACCCAACGCTGACCTGCCCGAGGGGGTGACCGACGTCTGGCTGCGCTTGCGCAAGCAGGGGCCCATCTACTCAGGCCAGTACTCCACGGACGGGGAAAACTGGTCAGGGCTTTCCGATGCCGTGTACAACATAGTCCAGGAGCCCGCCTTCGGCATCTTCACGCTCGGCGTGGACGAGCCGGGGCCCGAGGTTGGGTTCGACCACTTCGAGTTCGACGGCGACCTCGATTGCCCGTTCCAGAACGAGCCCCCGGCTGTGGACGAGGTGACCGCCGACCCGGTCAAGGGCCTGGCCCCGCTTGAGGTCGACTTCGCGGTCGAGGTCACCGACGCCGACGGTGACGAGCTTACCTACGAGTGGGACTTCGGCGAGGGCGGCACCTCCACCCTGCGAAACCCGACTCACACCTACGTCGAGGCCGGCATCCACGAGGCCCAGGTGACCGTCTCCGACGGTGTGTCCGAGCGCACCGGCAGGGTCACAATCGAGGTGCTGCCGGCGGATGACCCGGAGGCCCGCTTCCGGGCGCTGGTCTTCTCGAAGACCATGGACTTCCGCCACGACTCGATCCCGGCGGGGCACGACGCCATCGATGACCTCGCGGAGGCGCACGACTTCCAGGTTGACCACACCGAGGACGCGACGCTGTTCGTTCCCGAGATCCTCGGGCGCTACGACACCGTGGTCTTCCTGTCGACCACGGGCGACGTGTTGAACGGCGCTCAGCAGGGGGCGTTCGAGGATTACATCCGCGGGGGCGGCGGGTTTGTGGGCATTCACGCCGCAGCCGACACCGAGTACCTCTGGCCCTGGTACGGCAGGCTCGTGGGCGCGTACTTCATGAGCCACCCGCCTGGAACCGCGGACGCTGATGTCGTGATCGAGGATCAGGAGCACCCGTCGACGGCGTCGCTTCCGGGTCGCTATACGCGAGCGGACGAGTGGTACAACTTTGAGTCGCCCAACCACGGGGGGACCGCTGATCAGGACTACAGCCCGCGCGGCGACGTCCACGTCCTGGCCTCGGTCGACGAGGAGACGTACGACGAGCAGGACGGCACGCCCGAGGCCGACGACCATCCGATCACGTGGTGCCAGCGCTACGACGGCGGCCGCTCCTGGTACACGGCCATGGGCCATACCGCCGAGTCCTACTCCGAGGAGCACTTCCTGACCCAGCTCCTCGGCGGGCTCGAGACGACCGCCGGCGTGAAGCCATCCGCGGCCTGCGGCAGCGCACCGGGTGCGGACACCGAGCCGCCGCTGACTACCGCGGAGCTAGGCCCCAAAAACCCGGGCCCCGGGGGAACCTACGACCGCCCCGTCCAGGTGACGCTTTCGGCGAGCGATGGTGATCGCGACGGGCACACCCCGGAGACGCATGACGTCGACGCGGTGGGCCTTGAGTGGGATCCCAACGAGGTCGAGATCAGGGTCGGTGACGAGGTGCGCTGGAACTTCCCGGAGGAGACCTCGAGCGCCAATCACGACGTCTGGCTGATTCCGCCGGGTGGCGAAGCGAGCGACGCCTTCCAGGTAACGGACGGCGTCGCCGCTCCGGGTAGTCCGTCGGTCAGCCGCACGCTCGACGAGCCCGGCCGGTGGACGATGTTCTGCTCGCTCCACCCGGGCATGGACGGCACGATCGACGTGAGTCCGGCCCCGCCCCCCGCGTCCGGTGTTGATTACACCGAGTACCGCATCACCACCGACAACGTGCCCGGCGAGTGGGTGCGCGTGGACAACGAGTCCGATGCGGAACCGTTCTCGACATCGTTCACGGTCGAGGACGAGGGTGAGCACGTCATCCAGTTCCGTTCGGCCGACGAGGCGGGGAACCAGGGCGGAGTTCGCTCCGTGTCGTTCACGGTCGTGAGCCCGCTTCCATGCGTCGAGCTCTCCGACGAGTTCGACGGCGGCTTGGTCCACCCGAAATGGAACTTCAGGCACCCGACCTCGGCTGCGCCGTCGGTCTCATCGGGGACGCTTGCCTATGCGCTGGCACCGGGGGAGCTCGATGAGGGCGATGCCGGCCCGATCGCGTTCATCGGCCAGCCGATCCCCGACGGCGATTTCGAGATCGTCGCGAGGTTCAGCGGCAATCTGCGCGATGACGACACGGGCGACAACGGCTACGCGCAGGCCGGCCTGATGCTGTACCAGACCGACGACAACTTCGTGAAGGTCACGCACACGCGCGCGGGCGAGAGCCACCCGAACACCGGCCAGACCTACTTCGAGGCCGGCGCGGAGCGCGACGGCGTGATCGCTCGCAGCGGACAGGTGGGGATCTCGCCCAGTAACCCTTTCGCATGGTGGCTGCGCATCGTGCGCGCGGGCGACGAGCTCACGGCGTGGTACGCGACGAGCGATCCGGAGCTGGGCGGCCCCTGGGCCGAGATCACGGTCCCGACCGGTATGGAGCTCAGCACGATCATGCCATCGGCGAACGGCCCGATCTACATGGGGCTCTACGGCGGCAACGGCTCGACGCTGGTCGACGTGCGCTACTTCCGCGTCACGCCGGACGTGGTCTGCAACACCCCGCCCGTGATCGAATCGCTGAGCGCGGATCCGACCTCCGGCGAGGCGCCGCTCGAGGTCAGCTTCTCGGTGGACGCCGCCGACGCCGAAGATGACGAGCTCACCTACGAGTGGGACTTCGGCGACGGGGAGACCTCCTTCCAGCAGAACCCGACGCATGCCTACGCCGAGCCGGGCGAGTATGAGGTCACGGTGGCCGTCTCCGACGGCATCGAGGAGGTCTCCGACACACTGACGATCGAGGTCGTGGAGCCTCCGCCGAATACCCCGCCCGTGATCGAATCGCTGAGCGCGGATCCGACCTCCGGCGAGGCGCCGCTCGAGGTCACCTTCTCGGTAAACGCCACCGACGCCGAAGATGACGAGCTCACCTACGAGTGGGACTTCGGCGACGGGGAGACCTCAGACGCTGAGGACCCGACCCACACGTACGCCGAGCCCGGTGCCTACGAGGCCGCCGTCACGGTTTCGGACGGCACCGACGAGGTGACGAACTCGGTGGCGATCGAGGTGGTGGAGGCACCCGCGGGCGAGCCGCGGCTCACCCTGAAGGTCAAGCCCAAGTCCCGCAAGGTCCCCAAGCGCAAGCGCCAGGTCGGCTACCGGCTCGTCGTGCGCAACACCGGAGAGGCCGACGCGGGCAAGGTCAAGATCTGCGTCAAGACCCGGAAGCAGCGGCTCGCGGTGAAGGGTAAGGCCTGCCGGGCGGTGAGCATGCCTGCCGGTAAGAGGCACGTCCACCGCGTGAAGCTGCGGGTCAAGCGCAGGGCTCGCGGCAAGCGCACCACGGTCAAGTTCGTGATCCGCGGCAAGGCGATCAGGCGCCAGGTGGCGACCGTGAGGCTGAAGGTGCGGCGCTAGACGTCGTCGAAGTCGCGCTCGAGGAACGTCTCGGACATCCCGAACGCGAGCGCCGCGGCGAGCCCCAAATACGTCACGGCGATGAGCGCTCGCGTGCGAGCCGGGACCGCGTGGTAGGCGCGCGCCTCGGGGGTGTGGCGCTCCTTCCAGCGGCGCCAGCTCTCGAACCCGCCGACCAGCAGGATGAGGATCATCACCGGGTTCGGGAAGACGAACGTGAGCACGACCAGCGCCGCGTAGCCGACCCACCACACCCACGGGCTGAGCGCCGCCATCGCCCGCCCGCCGTCGAGCGGGACGACCGGGAGCAGGTTGAAGAGGTTGAGGAAGAAGCCGACGAAGGCGAGCGCCTGCCAGAACTCGTTGTCGGTCGCGAGCCACAGCGCGAGCGGGACGAGCGAGGCGAGCGAGCCGAGGATCGGCCCGGCGAGCCCCACGCGCGCCTCGGCTGCGGCGTCCTTACCCATCGACTTGGCGGCGATCACCGCGCCGAGGAACGGGATGAACATCGGCGCCGAGGCCTCGACGCCCTCGCGCCGCAGCTGGATCACGTGCCCGATCTCGTGCAGGAACAGCAGGGCGACGAAGCCGATCGCGAAGGGCCAGCCCCAGATCAGCGCGTAGGCGGCGATCGAGACCAGCATCGACGCCGACGTGGTCAGGATCTTGAGCTTGGGGAGCAGCAGCAGGATCGCCTTGCCCTTGGTGAAGAGCAGGACGACCAGCGCCACGAACGGCGCGGCGAGGCGCTCCAACCGCTCGCGGAGCGTGCGCCTGCGGCCGGAGCCGGGATGGATCGGCTCGTAGTCGGGCTCGTAGGGAGGCTCGTATGTGGGCCTGCCGACTTCCATATCCCGATACACAGCGTAGGGACGCGGTTAACCTTGTCTACGACATAGCCAGGGGGCGAACCAGATTCGACGTGGACTGTTTCGTCCCGGTGTTGCGAGTCGAGGACCCGGGGTTGGCCTCGTAAAAATCCCCCCGGAAAACCAATAAGTGCGGACTCTCATGAGTTCGCCCTCGCCGCCTAACAAGTAGTGCGAGGGAGTCGGCCCGGATAGCCCGCGTCCGGTCAGCCGGCTTCAGAAATGCGGGCTCGCCCCTCGGATAGGACCCTCGATCTGAGGGGGACGCCTTTCAGGAGGGTGTGGCGCCGGGGACGTGTCCCGCGGCATGACCGACCCGGACGCCGAGATCAGACTCCGCGGGTACGCTCGTAGAGACATCGGGACTGCATCCGCGGACGCCGGGGCAGTGCCGGCCGCCTCCACTTTCCTCCGCGACTTCGACCTTCCGACGGTCGATCCCACACTAGGTCGCACTCGCGGAGGTCGCGCTCGCGAGATCGACGTTTCGACGGTTGATCCCACGGAACGTCGAAGTCGTTGTGGCGGTCCCTCGTCGGTTGCCGGCGGCGCGGGACGTCTTCACGACCTCGTGGTTGTGATGGCTGATCCAACACAAACGCGGGTTCGCGAACCGCGGGCCGTCGGCGCACATCCCGCGGGGACGAAGGCGCACGAAGACACGCGCCGTGTGACCAGCCGCATGTCGAGATTCGACGACCAGGGCCGAACGTTGCGCTCGCGGGCGGCCTCGACCGCGCGGCGCAACGGAGCGCGTTCGATCTGGACCGCGCGCACATAGCGATTGCTTGCGTGCGCACATAGCTTGCCGCAGCGTAGGAGACCCGCCCGAGAAAAGGAGCACCTATCCCTTGATCGCACGGACGCTGGCCGCGTTGCCCCGGGGGCTCGCGGCCCTCGCCGCCGGCCTGCTGGCGCTGCTCGCGCTCTGGGCGCCGCGCGCGTCGGCCCAGTCCCTCGACCTCGACAACCTCGGCGGCCTCGAGGCCGTGGAGATGATGGAGGCGGGTGAGCTGACCTCGGTCGAGCTCACCAAGGCCTACATCGAGCGCATCGAGGCGCTCAACAAGAGCGGTCCGGGCCTGAACGCGGTCACGCAGCTCAACAAGAACGCGCTCAAGGAGGCGGCGCGCATGGATCGCCTCCGCGCGGAGGGCACGGTCTTGAGCCCGGCGCATGGCCTGCCGGTCCTGCTCAAGGACCTGATCGACGTGGAGGGGATGTACACGTCGGCGGGCAACTACTCGCTGCGCAACTCGTTCCCCGAGACCGACTCGGGGGTGGCCAAGAAGCTGCGTGAGGCGGGCGTGGTCATCCTCGGCAAGGTCGGGCTTTCCGAGTACGCCAACAGCTTCGGCAACCAGCCGTCGGGGTTCGCGAACCTGACCGGGCAGGTCCTGAACGCACTCGACGCCGATCAGAACCCGAGCGGCTCCTCGTCGGGCACGGGCACCGCCGGCGCCGCGGCGCTCTCCATGCTCACGGTCGGGACCGAGACCTCGGGCTCGATCATCAGCCCGTCGCGCGCGCAGGGGCTCGTCGGGCTGCGGCCCACGGTCGGGCTCGTGCCCGGCTACGGCATCGCCCCGATCCGCCTCTCCCAGGACACGGCGGGGCCGATGGACCGCACCGTGACCAACGCGGCGCTGACGCTGACAGCGATCGCCGGCACGGACCCCGTCAACGACGCCTACTACAAGCGCTACTGGGGTCCCGGGATCGACCCGGAGGACGTAGTGCCGCCGCCGCCCGACGAGCTGCCGGACTACCTCTCGGCGCTCGATCCGGACTTCGTACAGGGCAAGCGCATCGGCTACAACGGCAGCTCGCCGGAGATCCTCGAGGCGGTCGAGGTGCTCGAGGACGCGGGCGCGATCATGGTCCCCCGCCCGGTGATCGAGGCCGGCCCGCTCCCGTCCCTCGCGGGCGGCGGCGAGCAGCACATGGCGATCGACATGTACTACGTGCGGCTCGGCCCGAACGCCCCGATCCGCTCGCTCGAGGAAGAGATCGCCGACAACCGCGCCAACGAGCACGAGGCGCTCAAGTTCGGGCACAACAGCCACGTCAACGCCGCGCGCGTGGAGTGGGGCTGGAACACGCCCTGGTACGAGCAGTTCAGCTCGATCCTGCCCGTCCGCAAGCAGATGGCGCAGACCAGCATCGAGCGGATGCTGCAGAACGACACGCCCGCGGACCCGAGCGATGACTTCATCGCGATCCTGGGCAGCGTGAGCCAGGGCCCGCTCGCCGGCTACCCGGCGATCACGGTCCCGATGGGGTACAGCGAGACCCAGCGCCGCGCGATCAGCGTCACGATCAACGGCGGCGCCTACAGCGAGCGCGACCTGCTCGGCATCGCCTACGTACTCGAGCAGGGCACCCAGAAGCGCGTCTCCCCGCTCGAGCTCAACCCGAGCATGTACCGCTGCGCCGACCTCGAGCCCGCCGCGCCGTACGCGGAACGAGGCGACTGCAACCCCACCTACGACGAGATCATCGAGCTCATCGGCGAGGTGCCCGAGCTCGACTTCCCGCTCGAGACCACCTCGGTCAAGGAGCTGCGCGGGATGCTGAAGGCCGGGCGGCTCACCTCGGAGGAGCTCGTCAAGGCGTACCTCGCCAGGATCGCGGTGGCGAACGCCGAGGGCCCGGCCATCCAGGCGGTCCGGGAGATCAACACGGACGCCATCGAGGAGGCCCGCGCGCTCGACGAGGAGCGGGCGGAGAGCGGCCCGCGCGGCCCGCTGCACGGGATCCCCGTGCTGCTCGACGACTCGATTGACGCGGAGGGCCTGCCGACCACGGGCGGCTCGATCGCCCTGCAGGGGCAGGCCCCCGAGGACGACTCCGAGATCGCGGCCCGGCTGAAGGACGCGGGGGCGATCATCCTCGGCAAGGCCAACACGTCGGAGCTGAACGGGCTGTTCAGCTCGAACATGCCGGACGGCTACTCCTCCCTCGGCGGCCAGGTACTCATGCCGTCGGATACGGACGACCCGCCCGGCGGCTCGTCGGCGGGCGCGGCTGCCGCGACCGCCTCCGGCATGGCGGCGATGACGGTGGGCATGGAGACCTCGCCGCAGACCGCCGAGCTCATCGGTCCCGCCGCGGTCAACGGCGTTGTCGGGCTCAAGCCCACCGTTGGCCGGGTAAGCCGCGACGGCGTGCTGCCCGTGGCCAAGACCCAGGACTCGCCGGGACCGATCGCCCAGACGGTCTGGGACGTGGCCGCGCAGCTCCAGGCGATCGCCGGGCCGGATCCCGACGACCCGGCCACGCTCGGGACGCCGCCGGTTCCCGACTATCTGGCGGCGCTCAACGACAACGCGCTGAACGGCGCGCGCGTCGGGGTGGTCGATGAGGGCGGTCAGCCCTACGCCGACGTCGTCGAGACCATCGACGAGCTCGGCGCCACCTCGGAGGTGGTCGACACCGAGCCGAGCGACCCGCAGCCCCCCGACATAGTCGCCCGCGAGTTCGAGCGCGATCTGAACGCCTACCTCGCGGAGACGCCGGGCGGCAACGCCGACTCGCTGGCCGAGATCATCGCCTACAACTCGGCCCACGAGGTCGAGGGGCTCAAGTACGGGCAGGACAGGCTCGTCGCCGCCGAGGCGGTGGACCTCGGAGATCCGTCGCAGAACGCCGCGTACCAGAGCGACCGCATCGCGGGCCTGGAGTGGAGCCAGCAGTTCATCGACGACCTGCTCGCCAACGGCACGCCCGGCGATCCCAGCGACGATCTCGATGTGATCGTCGTCCCGAGCGACGACCCGCTCATCGGGATCGCCGATCGCGCCGGCTACCCGGTGCTCACGATCCCGGCCGGCTACGGCACGGGTTCCACGGGCCGCAACCCGATCGAGGTAAGCCTGATCGGCGCGGCCTTCGACGAGGCCGGTCTGCTCGCCGCCGGCTACGCGATCGAGCAGGCCATGGACGTGCGCAAGGCGCCGAGCTGGACGAACCCGAGCATGTGGCGGTGCGTGCCGCTCAGCGAGTTCTTCTCGCCACACCACTGCCACCCGGGCGACCTGCTCGTGCAGTCGCTGAGCGAGCCGGCGCTCGAGGCCAAGGCCAGCGCGCCGAAGGCCAAGCTACCGGTGAAGGCGAAGCGCGTGCGCGTGACGCTTACGGCGACCAACGCGGACCGGGCGCCGGACGCCGCCGTGCTCGTGCCGAGCGGCGACGTGTCCCTGTGCGTCAAGGTCCCGAAGGGCAAGGCGCGCGTCGTGGGCGCCGCCTGCGCGACCCGCGACGCGATCGTCGCCGGCGAATCGGTGAGCAAGCAGTTCACGCTGGCGCTCAGGAAGAGCGCCCGCGGCAAGGCAGTGAAGGTGACGCTCACCGCAAGCGCGCCGGAGGCCGGCACCGACCGGGCCACGCTGCGCTTGAAGGTCAAACGCCGCTGAGCGGAATCCGACGACGAGGGGGCGAGCCCCGGCGCGCGCAAGCCGCCGGGGCTCGCTCGCGTTCGGCGCCGGCCTAGCCGAGTCGCCCCGCGCGGCTTAGGATCGGCGCCTCCGCAAGTCCCGAATCGAAGGAGAGGTCAATGCTCAGGAGAGTTCTTGCCGCCCTCGTGGCGACGGCCGCAGTGGGCGCCGGGATCGTGCTCGCGACGGGGGTAGCCACGGGCACGCCCGACGAGGCATCTTCCTCGCGGATCCAGGTTTCACACGAGCGCGTCGACACGACGCTGAGGCCGGTCTCGGTCCCCAGCACCGGTGCGCCTGTGGCGCGCGCGGCTGCGGCCCGCGCCAAGAAGAAGCGGGTCCGCATCAAGTACTTCGAGACCTAGGAGTTCAACATCGGCAACGGGGACGCCGTGGGCGACGAGCTCCGCTGCCCGAAGAAGCACAAGGTGCTGGGCGGCTACTTCGGCTCCGAGGCGACCGATGTGGCGCTCACCTCGTCGCTGCCGATGAGCGCCCGGAGCTGGTTCGTCGGCATCACGAAGTTCGGCGGCATCGAGGGGGAGCCGAACCCGGCCGCAGCCATCCTCGGCATCGTCTGCGCGCAGAACGTGCGCTGATCCCGGCCAGGCCCTTCGAACGCGAACGGCCCCGGCGCTCGCGGGAGCGCCGGGGCCGCCTCGCTTCCGGTCCCGAGGCGCTCTAGCCCAAGTCCATGTGGATGACCTCCCAGACGTGCCCGTCGGGGTCCTGGAAGCTGCGCTGGTACATCGGGCCCTCCTCGAGGGTGGGCGTCCACTCGCTGCCGCCCGCCGCGAGCGCCTTGTCGTAGAGCTCGTCGACCTCCTGCCGGCTCTCCGCCGAGATGCCGAGGGTGACCTCGGTGGTCGCGTGGGCGTCGGCGACCTCGCCCTTGATGAAGTCGCGGAAGCGCTGCTCGGTGAGCAGCATCACGAAGACGTTGTCGGTGAGCACGAGGCAGGCCGCGTTCTCGTCGGAGAACTGCTCGTTGAACTCGAAGCCGAGCGCGGTGAAGAAGTCGCGGCTGCGCTGAAGATCCTTGACAGGAAGGTTCGGGAAGACCATTCGCATCTCGGTTCTCCTTTCCTTTGGGCCCGCCGGCCGCGGGCTCACGCGCTTCGTTGCTTCGCTGCTTCGACCGGCGGGCCCTCAGAAACTCATCGCAGCGATCCCGCGGCCTCCTCGAGCGCGTCCATGCTCTCCTGCATGCCCCCCTCCATGCCCGAGTCGATGATCGCGTCGCGCACCGACTGGTCGGGGCACTCGACGAGGACGGAGAGCTTGGTGCGCTCACCGTCGCGGGCGAAGGTGGCCGTATTGAGCGTCGCGGGCTCGTCGTCGTCCGGGCCCACCGCGCCGGGCATCTCGTAGACCTCGGTCGAGACCAGGCGCTCGCCCTCGACGATCTCGCGATAGGTCCCGTGGAAGGCGACCTCCTGGCCGTCGTTCGCGATCATCACGAATCGCCACCTGCCGCCCTCGCGCAGGTCGATCTCAGCGCTGGTCACGGTGCCGCGCTTTCCGCCCCACCAGCGCTTGACCAGCTCGGGGGTCGTGTACGCCCGGAAGACCAGCTCCGGGGGCGCGTCGAACTCCCGCTCGATCAGGATCTGCGTCGGACCCGGCAGGCTCACTCTCGCCTTGCCGCTATGCGTCTTGGCCGTCATCTCCTTGCTCCTCTCGTTTGAGTTCCGAGAGCACCGCGTCGAGCTCGCCGAAGCGCTCCTCCAACGCCGCGACGTATCCGCTGATCCACTCGTGGATCGGCCGGAGCGCCTCGGGGTTGGCGCGGTAGAGCCGCTGCCGCCCGTCGCTGCGGACGTGCACGGCGCCCACCTCGCGCAGTACGCGCAGGTGCTTTGAGACCTGGGGCTGGGGGATGCCCAGCCGTTGGACGAGCTCGGAAACCGAGAGCTCGTCGGTGGCGACCAGATCCAGGATCTCCCGGCGCCGCGGCTCCGCGACCGCGTTGAAGACGTCGGCTGTCGTCGCTGCTCTCGCCATCAGTGGGATCAATATATACCCATATGGGAATATGTCAAGCGCAGTTTCCGGGCCGCCGGCGTTGGTGAAGGAATTGACCCGCGCCGCGCTGGATTTGCAGCCCGCGCTCTGCGACGATGCCCTCGCCAAAGGCAGGAGCTTCGACCAAGGGGGGAAGAAAGAGAGGGCTAGGAGATGACAGGTGGTGGTTTCGTTGGGCGGTTAGTCGCGGCGGCGCTCGCATTCGCGGCGTTCGCGCTGATCGGGTCGGCCACGGCGAACGCGAAGGGAGGCCACGCGAACCTGCACGTCGCCGACCTCGACAAGCCTCCCGCGCCCGTCGGTCCGGGCGACGAGATCACCGTCACCGGCGCCGTCGTCAACCGGGGCAAGAGCGGCGCCACCGCCAAGGTCCGCGCGACGCTCGGCAGGACCCCGGCCGCCAAGCGCGGCTCGGTGCCGCTCGGCAGCACGATGCTCAGCGTGCCGCCCCGGCAGACACGGGACTTCGCGATCGACGGCACGGTTCCGGGCTGGGTGAAGCCGGGCCGCTACTACCTCTCCGCCTGCGTGAGCGAGGCGCACGGCAAGGGCAAGGCGCGCGGCAAGAAGGGCAAGGCCAAGCGCGGCGGCGGTTGGCGCTCGAACTGCAAGAGCCACAAGCGGCCGGTCGAGGTGGTCGACGCTGAGTTCACCCCCGGCAGCCGCAGCCTGGGCGACGAGCTGTTCCCGCAGATCGGCAACGGCGGCTACGACGCCCTGCATTACACGATCGAGCTCGACTACGACCCCGTCAACAACGTCTTCAATCCCGGGACCGCGACGACGATCCAGGCGCGCGCTACGCAGAACCTCTCCGAGTTCTCGCTCGACTTCCAGGACCTCGAGGTCACCGAGGTCACGGTCGACGGCCAGCCCGCCGCGTTCGAGCAGGTGCTCGCCGAGCCGCCCCTGCCGGGTGGTGGGACACAGCCCATGAAGCTGGTCGTCACCCCGCCCGAGGGAATCCCCGACGGCGAGGAGTTCCTGGTGCGGGTCGAATACGAGGGCGAGCCGGTCCACTTCATCGACCCGGACGGCTCCTCGGAGGGCTGGATCCCGGCCTGCTACCGCGAGGGGTTCACGGCCACCGGCCCACTTGTCTGCGACGGAGCGTTCGTGGTCAACGAGCCGATCGGGGCGCAGGGCTGGTTCCCCAGCAACAACTTCCCGACCGACAAGGCCACGTTCGACACGCACATCACCGTGCCGGAGGGCAAGGTGGCGTTCGGCGTGGGCGAGCTCGTCTCCAACGACCCGAACGGCGACGGGACGGTGACGTGGAAGTGGTCCGAGGACGACCCGACAGCGACGTACCTGACCACCGCGACGACCGGTGACTTCACGTACACCGAGCGGTCGATCACGGAGACGCTCACCGGGCGCGAGCTGCCCCAGTACGAGGGCATCGACGCGGCGGCGACCACGATGCAAGCCGAGAACATCAATGCCGCGCTCGCCAGGACGGAGGAGATGACCAACTGGCTGGCCGACCGGTACGGGCCGTACCCGTTCGACTCGGGCGGCGCCGTGGCGGACGCGGCGTCCGGGGTCGGCTACGCCCTTGAGGTGCAGACCAAGCCGCATTACGCCGGGAGCTTCTCGACCGGCGCCCCGAGCGTGAGCCAGGGGACGCTGCTCCACGAGATCTCCCACCAGTGGTTCGGCAACTCCGTGACCCTCAAGAACTGGAACGACATCTGGTTCCAGGAGGGCTTCGCGCAGTGGTCGACGTGGGCGTGGCAGTACCACGACGGCACCTCGACGACCACGCCGGCGCAGCAGTTCGCGAACAACTACGCGTCCGGGCCGGACACGAAGTGGAACACGATCCCGACCGAGCTGAACAACGACCCGGCGGACCTGTTCTCGAACTTCCCGACGTACGTGCGCGGGGCGATGACGTATGAGGGCTACCGGCAGATCGTCGGCAACCCGCGGTTCTTCGACTTCGCGCGCGAGCTGCAGGAGCGGTTCGCGTACGGGAACGTGAGCACCGAGGACGTCGTCGACCTCGCGCTCGAGATGAGCGGGCTCGAAGGCGAGCGCCTCGAGCTCTTGGAGGAGTACTTCCAGCAGTGGCTGTACGAGGGCGAGAAGCCCACGATCCTGCCGGACGATTTCACCTAGTGCCAACGCCGTAGTTGGCGAGCCGGGAGATCGCGCGCCCCGCGGCGGAGCCCATTCGCCGCGGCGCGCGCGATCTGGCCATGGGTACGTCATCCGGCTGAAGCTGCGCTGAGCTGCGCTGGCCGCGCGGTCCCTCGCTGTAGGATGGCCCCCGCTCCGCAACGGGGCGTCCCCACGGACGGGAACTACTCAGGGAGGGATAGACATGGATGGTGGTGGTTTCGCTGGGCGGCGCCTCGCCCCGGTGGGCCTCGCGCTGGCGGCGCTGGCGTTGATCGGCCCGACGGCGGCGAACGCGGCGAGGGTCCACCCGACGATGCGCGTGGCCCAGCTCGAGAGTCCCCCGCCGACCCTCGCTCAGGGCGATGCCATCACCGTCAAGGGGAAGGTCGCCAATCGCGGCAAGCGCGCGCGGGCGGCACAGGTGAACGCCACCCTCAGCAGCGCCCCGGAGGCCGTTCCCCCGGCGGCCATGGAAGCCCCGGCTCGCCTGGACCGGACGTTCACGGCGACCGTGCGCGGCGGTAAGCAGCGCCGCTTCAGGATCGACGCGGACGTGCCCACGTCGCTTGAGCCGGGGACCTATTACCTGGTGGCCTGCGTCCGCAGGGGCGGTACTCAAGGCAGGCGGGCCTGCAAGAGCAGCGGGCAGGCGATCGAGATCACCGCCGTGGATTTCACCCCGGGCAGCCGCAGCCTGGGCGACGAGCTGTTCCCGCAGGTCGGCAACGGTGGCTACGACGCGCTGCACTACACGATCGACCTGCAGTACGACCCGGACGACAACCGGTTCGAGCCGGGAACCTCAACCACGATCCGGGCGCGGGCGACACAGGACCTTTCCGAGTTCTCGCTCGACTTCCAGAACCTCGAGGTGACCGAGGTGACCGTGAACGGCAAGCGGGCCGAGTTCGAGCAAATCGTCGCGGAGCCGCCGGTGGGCAGCGGGACTCAGCCCAGGAAGCTGGTCGTGAAGCCAGCCAGGGCCATCCGAAACGGCCGGGAGTTCCAGGTGCGCGTCGAGTACGAGGGGGTTCCGGACCCGATCATCGACCCCGACGGCTCCAGCGAGGGCTGGATCCGCGCCTGCTCCGCGGGCGCGTGCGACGGCGCGTTCGTGGTCAACCAGCCGATCGGTGCCCAAAGCTGGTTCCCGAACAACAACCACCCGACCGACAAGGCGACGTTCACCACGCGCATCGCGGTGCCGGAGGGCAAGGTGGCCTTCGGCGTCGGTGAGCTCGTCTCCAGCGAGCCCAACGGGGATGGGACGATCACCTGGGAGTGGGAGGAGGACCAGCCGACCGCTACCTACCTGACCACCGCGACCAACGGTGATTTCCATTTCATCGAGCGCACGATGACCGAGGCGGGCACCGGGCGCGAGCTGCCCCTGCTCGAGGGCATCGACGTGGGGGCCACCCAGACCCAGCTCGACCAGCTCACGACGGCGCTCGACAGGACGGAGTCGATGGTCAACTTCCTGGTCGAGATGTTCGGGCCCTACCCGTTCGACTCGGCCGGGGCGGTCGTCGACAGGACCACCGGAGTGGGATACGCCCTAGAGGTGCAGACGAAGCCGCACTACGCCACGCTCTCCGTATCCCAAGGGACGCAGGTGCATGAGCTGGGCCACCAGTGGTTCGGCAACGCGGTGACGCTCGAAAGCTGGAACGACATGTGGTTCCAGGAGGGCTGGGCGCAGTGGATCGGCTGGAAGTGGGCCGAGTTCACGGGGGGGCAAACGACGGCCCAGGCGTTCGCCTTGAACTACGCGAGCACCTCGTCGCCGAGCAGATGGGACACCATCCCGACCGAGCTCAACGGCGACCCAGCGCAGATCTTCGCCGCCTTCCCGAACTACACCCGTGGCGCGATGACCTACGAGGGGTACCGCCAGATCGTCGGCGACGAGAAGTTCTACGAGTTCGCCCGCGAGCTCGTCGACCGGTTCGCCTACGACAACGTGAGCACGGAGGACGTCGTCGACCTCGCGCTCGAGATCAGCGGGTTCGCGGGCGAGCGCCTGGAGCTCTTGGAGGAGTACTTCCAGCAGTGGCTGTACGAGGCCGGCAAGCCCGAGATCGTGCCCAGCTCCTTCGAGTGACGCAGGGCTGAGCGGTGGGCGGCGGCGCGCAGAGGCCGCCGCCCACCTGATTCGCGGCCGTAAGCTAGGCGGCCGCATGCCCGCGATCGAGCTGCAAGGGGTCGTCAAGCGCTTCGGCGCGATCACGGCGGTTGACGGCCTCGACCTCGAGGTGCAGAGCGGGATCTGCCTCGGCCTGCTCGGTCCGAACGGCGCGGGCAAGTCGACCACGATGCGCCTGCTCACCGGGCAGGCGATCGCCGACGAGGGGACGATCCGCGTGCTCGGGCACGAGCTGCCGCGCGAGGCGAAGGTCGCGCGCGGGCAGATGGGCGTCGTCCCGCAGCTGGACAACCTCGACGTCGACGTCACCGTCGAGGACAACCTCGCCGTGTTCGCGCGCCTTTACCGCGTCCCGGACGTGCGCGAGGCGGTCGAGAGGGCGCTCCAGATCGCGCGTCTTGCCGACCGCCGGCGCGACGCCGTCGACAAGCTCTCGGGCGGCATGCGCCGGCGACTGCTCTTGGCGCGGGGCCTTGTACACCGCCCGCGCCTCGTGCTGCTCGACGAGCCCACGGTCGGCCTCGACCCGCAGATCCGCGCCGAGCTGTGGTCGCTGATCGACGGCCTGCGCAAGGAGGGCTCGACGATCCTCATGTCGACCCACTACATCGAGGAGGCCGAGCGTCTGGCGGACGAGGTCGCAGTGATGGCGCACGGGCGCGTGATCGCGCGCGGCAGGCCCGGCGAGCTGATCGCCGAGCACGCTGGTCGCGAGACCGCGGAGGTCTACGGCCCGCCCGCGCAGCTCGCCGAGGTCCGCGCGCGGGCAGAGGCGGCGGGGCTTGCCGTGCGGCCCGCTGGCCCGGCGGTCGCGATCGTCGGCGCCGAGCGGGCCGCCGACGGGGTCGTACCCGAGGGCGCCGTGCGGCGCGCCGCCTCGCTCGAGGACGTGTTCGTGCTGCTCACCGGGGAGGAGGCGGAGTGAGCGCGCACGAGATCGGTGCGCGCCGCCTCGAGGGCGCCGCGATCGCCGGCGTGATGAGCCGCGAGGTCGCGAACTTCCGCACCTTCTGGAAGGCGGTCACGTTCTCGAGCGTGCTCGAGCCGGTGGTCTACCTGCTCGCGTTCGGGCTGGGGCTGGGGGCGACGATCGTCGACCGCGTGAACGGGCTCGAGTACGTCGAGTTCGTAGGCACCGGCATGGTCGCGACCGCGGTGATCTTCTCGAGCGCGCTGCCCGCGATGTTCGGCACCTTCGTCAAGGAGCGCTTCCAGCGCACCTACGACGCGATCCTGGCCGCCCCGGTCGACGTCGAGGAGCTGGTCACCGCCGAGATGCTGTGGATCGGGATCCGCGCGGGCTTCTACGGCTGCTTCCCGCTGCTCGTCACCCTGCTCTTCGGCCTCGACCCCAAGCCGGCGATGCTGCTCGTCCCGCTGTTCGGCTTCATCACCGCGCTCGGCTTCGCGGCGTTCGGGATCACGATGGCGGCGACCGTCTCGAAGATCGACCACTTCAACTACGTGACCACGCTGGTCGTGACCCCGCTCTTCCTCGTCGCCGGCACGTTCTTCCCGATCGACGGCCTGCCCGAGGGCCTGCGGGTCGCCGCGCAGGTAAACCCGCTGCACCACCTGGTCGAGCTCGTCCGCGGCAGCGCGTTCGGCTTCGAGGCGGTCGACCTCATCCGGGTCGCGGCCCTCGCCGCGTTCTCCGCGGTGATGTGGCGGCTGGCGGTGCATCGCATGGAGCGCCGCCTGATCGACTGATCCGTTCCTAGACTCGTCGCATGGCCAAGCGGTCAAAGAAGCGGCGCAAGCGCGAGCCCGCCCCGACGGTGGACTACACCGATCCCGACGGCAACGTGCTCACGCTGCGTCAGACGCTGAGCCCGGGCACGATCGCGAAGGTCGGCGAGCCGCCCTCGAGCGCCGCGAGCTCGATCGACGACGCGTGGCAGCGGCGCTACGAGATGCTGTTCGAGCGGCTCGCGGTCAACTGGGAGATCGCGGGGCTGCCGCTCACGGACCAGAAGCTCCTGCTCGGCCGCTATCGGATGGCAAGCCCCGAGGAGCGCCGCTGGGTGCAGCGCACGATCGCGCGTCACGTCGAGCGCTATATCCCGGAGCTGGCGTAGCCGCCCGCCTAGCCAGCGAGCCCGGCGAGCGCCTCGGCGATCGGAGTGTCCCCGCCCAGGAGGTGGAAGGTGGCGCCGATCGTCGCGGGCTCGTTGAGGCAGGCGGCGACCACGGCGGCAACGTCGTCGCGCGTGACCTCGCCGCGCGGCAGGCGCTCGGCGACGCTCACCCTCCCCGTGCCGGGGTCGTCGGTGAGCCGGCCCGGGCGCACGATCGTGTAGTCGAGGCCGCTCTCCCGCAGCTCGGCGTCGGCGCGCCCCTTGGCGCGCAGGTACACGTCGAAGACCTCGTCGCCCGGGTGATCCGGGTCGGCCGACTGGGCGCTGATCATCACGTAGCGGCGCACGCCCGTCGCCTTGGCGGCGGCGATCATCCGCACGGCGCCGCCGTAGTCGACGGTCTCCTTGCGGGCCGCGCCGCTGCCGGGCCCGGCGCCGGCGGCGAAGACGATCGCGTCGGCGCCGCGCACCGCCGCCTCGACCTCGTCGTCGCCCGCGCTCTCCAGGTCGCAGACGATCGGCTCTGCGCCGGTCGCGCCCACGTCGCCTGCGTGGTCGGGGTTGCGGATCAGCGAGCGCACCCGGTGGCCGTCGCCTGTGAGCAGGGGCGCGAGGCGCATCGCGATCTTGCCGTGGCCTCCGGCGATGACGACGAGCATCGCGATCGAGTATGGCCGATGCGAGCGCGCTACGCCCGCCCGGCCTCGAGCAGCCGCCGCAAAAACCTCTGCGTCTCGGGGCGCTCGGGCTCGCGCAGGATCCGCTCGGGCGGGCCCTCCTCGATGATCCGCCCCTCGTGCAGGAAGCAGACCCGGTCGGCGACCTCGCGGGCGAAGCTCATCTCGTGCGTGGCGAGGATCATCGTCACGCCCTCCTCCTTGAGGTCGCGCACCGCCTGCAGCACCTCGCCGACGAGCTCGGGGTCGAGGGCGCTCGTCACCTCGTCGAGCAGCATGGCCCGCGGCCGGGTGGCGAAGGCGCGGGCGATCGCGACGCGCTGCTGCTGGCCGCCGGAGAGGCGGTCGGGGTTGTCGCGCTCGCGGCCCTCCAGGCCGAAGCGGGCGAGCAGCTCGCGGGCCCGCGGTTCGGCCTCGGCGCGCGACATGCCGTGCCCCTGAACCAGGCCGAGGAGCACGTTGTCGAGGACGTTCAGGTGCGGGAAGAGGTTGTAGGCCTGGAAAACGAGGCCGAGGCGGCGGCGCACCGCCACCGCGTCCACGGAGGGGTCGGTGATCACCTCGCCGTCCAGGAAGATGTCGCCGTCGTCGATCTCCTCGAGCAGGTCGATGCAGCGCAAAAGCGTCGACTTGCCCGACCCGGAGGCGCCGATCAGCGCGACCGCCTCGTGTTCGTGGACGGCGAGATCGATGCCGCACAGGACCTCGAGCTCGCCGAAGGCCTTGGTGACGCCCCGGATCTCGACGACAGGCTTGCCGGGGCTCACGAGCGTGCCCTCCCGCGCTCCCAGCGGTCGAGCAGGCGCGCACACGGGATCGTCACCAGCAGGTACATGAGCGCGGCGCCGAGGAGCGGCGTGTAGTCGAAGAGGTTCGCGGTCTCGATCTGCGCCTCGCGGAAGGCGGTCCCGGTGACGCCGATCACCGCGAGCAGGGCGACGTCCTTCTGCAGGGCGATGAAGTCGTTGAGCAGGGGCGGGCCGACCCGGCGCACGGCCTGGGGGACGATGACGTGGCGCAGCGCCTGCGCCTCGGTGAGCCCGAGGGCGAGCGCGGCGTCGCGCTGGCCCCGGTGCACCGAGTTGAGCCCGGCGCGGTAGACCTCGGCTACGTACGCGCCGTACGAGAGCGCGAGCGCGATCCCGCCGAGCACGACCGGCTCGGTGGGCAGCCAGTCCAGCGGCCGCGAGCCGTCCTCGGTCTCGCCGAGCGCCAGCGCCGGCACGCCGAAACCGATCAAGTAGACGAGCAGGATGGTCGGGATCCCGCGGAAGACGTCGGTGTAGATCGTCGCGAGCAGCTTGAGCGGGAAGAGCGCGGGCGCGCGCACGGTGCGCAGCAGGGCGACGACGAGGCCGATGATGAGGACCGCGACCTCGACCACGAGGAAGACCCGGATGTCGAGCCAGAACGATTCCGCGATCCCCGGGAAGGTCTCCTCGAAGACCTGGGCGTCGAAGAATGAGTCGCGGACGACGGGCCAGCCGGGGCTGGTGAAGATCAGCCAGGCGGCGGCGCCGAGGAAGACGAGGGTTGAGAACGCGGCGATCGCGCCGCCACGCAGCGAGCGGGCGCGCCGGGCAGCGGCGCGCTCGGCACGACGGTCGCGCGCCGCCCCCTCCGAGGGGACGGCGTCAGCCACGGCCGCGGGGGCGCGGCGGCGCTACTCGAGCACCGGCGCGTTTGCCTTCTCGGTGATCCACTCGCGCTCGATCTCCGCGAGCTCCCCGGACTCGCGCAGCTCGTCGATCGCCCACGACACGCAATCGGTGAGCGGCGAGTCCTTCTCGAGCAGCGCGCCCCACTCATCGCCGCCGGGCGCCGAGAACTGGCCGACGATCGTGCCCTTGGGCACCTGGACCGCGGTCAGGTAGAAGGCCGTCGGCACGTCGACCACCACGGCGTCGACCTGCTCCTGCTTGAGGGCGGTGACCACGTCGTTCGACGTGTCATAGACGGCCGGCTCCTGCGAGGGCTGGATGACCTGCTCGACGGCGTCAAGGCTGGTCGTGCCGATCTGGACGCCGAACTTGATGTCGGCCAGGTCGGCGAGCGAGGTCGCGTTGGCGGCCTCGGAGCCCTTGAGCGCCACGACCGCCTGGTTGGCCACGTAGTAGGGCGAGGAGAAGTCGACCTGCTGCGCACGCTTCGGCGTGATCGAGATCTGGTTCACGTCGAAGTCGAAGTCCTTGGGGCCGGGGGCGAAGGACGCGTTGAAGGGCACGACGGTCCACTCCACGTCCTCGCGGGCGAACCCCAGCTTCTCGGCGATCGCGTAGGCGACGGCGCTCTCGAAGCCCTGCCCGTTGCTCGGGTCGTCGTCGATGAAGTAGGGCGGGTAAGCCGGACTGTCCGTCGCGATGGTCAGCTTGCCCTCCTTGAACGTCTCGAGGTTCTCGGCCGTGCACTCCTCGGGGCCGACGGCCGCCGTCGTCTCCTCGGCGCCGCCGGACGAATCCTCGTCGTCGCCGCAGGCGACGGTGAACGCGGCGAGCGCCAGCGCAAGTGCGAGCACGGACAGCAGACGGATTGAAGACACGGCGAGTTCCCCTCTTTGGTCGATGCTGGAAGGCCCGTTGATGCTAGCTGCCGGATGGCGTTTTCCGCTCGCGATCGGGCTTTTCCTCGTCGTTTCGGAACCAGTCGAGCGTGAGCTTCGAGGTGTCCGGGATCACCTCGGTGCCCGCCTTGCGGTCGTGCAGCGCGCGGCGGTCGTCGCGCAAAAGAATCCCGATGAAGCCCAGGCCGAGGGGCGGGATCGAGAGCACGATCCACCACAGCCGCCGCAGCCCGCGCCGGAAGGGCAGATCGCGCGCCCCGCCGCCCGAGTCGAGGCGGATCGCAAGCAGGCGCATCCCGGGCGTCTGGCCGGCGAGCGTCCAGAAGAAGAGCAAGTAGATGGCGCTCGCGAGCACCCATCCCGCGAGGCCGAGCGCGAGCCCGGGCGTGATCAGGTCCGCGAGCCTGGGCGAGAGCGCCTCGGCTGCGGAGTGGGCGAGCCCCGCCAAGCCCCAGAAGGCAAGGTTGAGGATCGCCAGGTCGATAGCGAAGGCGAGGCCGCGAGTGAAGATCCCGGCGTGGTCGGTGGGCTCGGCGCGCTGCGGGCGGCGCAGGACACCTCGCGCGACGCGCTCGAGCGCGTTGTCGAAGTGGCCGGCCACGCGCCGCACCTGACGGCCGAGGTCGTCGATCAGGCCGATGCCCTGGGCGGCCACGGCTTGGCGCACCTCGGGCGCGTCGGCGATCCGCTCGATCAGCTTCTGCGTCTCGTCGCTTTGGAGGATGTGGTCCCAGACGCGGTCGACGAGCTGGCTGTCGATGGCCTCGATGATCGCCCGCTCGACGGCCGGGCTCGCGAGCACGCGCCGCACGGTCTCCTCGAGCGCGGGCCCCTCGGCGACGCGCACGATGGCGCGCTCCACGGCCTCGCTCTCCAGCGCGCGGACGATCGCCTCCTCGACGGCGCGCTCGAGCACGTCGTCGACGCCGGTCACGTGGGCGACGGCCTGCGCGCCGCGCGCGCCGCCGCCCAGGACCCGGGCGGCTAGCGACGGCCGGCGTGCGGGCGGGCTCGGTTGAGGCCCATCGGCCATGCGTGGCGAATGTACCCCGATCGCCGGTCGGGGCCCCGGTGGCTATTCAGCCCGCGACCTTCGCCGCCTCGCGCGCGGCGAGCTGGCCGCAGGCGGCCTCGATGTCGCGGCCGCGGGTGAGCCGCACGGTCGCGCGCAGCCCGGCGCGCTCGAGCGCGCCGCGGAAGGCGGCGATCGCCTCGCGGGAGGAGCCCTCGAAGCGGCCCGTCGGGTTGTACGGGATCAGGTTCACCTTGTAGATCCGCGGGTCGAGGATCTTGGCGAGCTCGCGGGCGTGCCCGGGACGGTCGTTGACGCCGCCGAGCATCACGTACTCGATGAAGACCATGCGCTTGCGCTTCGCGTAGTAGCGCTCGCAGGCGGCCAGCACCTCGCCGAGCGGGTAGCGGTCGTTGACCGGCATAAGCTCCGAGCGGAGCTCGTCGTTGGGCGCGTGCAGCGAAAGGGCCAGGCGGATGGGTTTGTCGGTCTCGGTGAGCCGCTCGATGCCGGGGATCCAGCCGACCGTCGAGATCGCGGTGCGCCGGTGGGTGATGCCGATGTCGGGGAAGCGCTCGACCGCGGCCAGCACCGCGTCGAGGTTCATCATCGGCTCGCCCATGCCCATGAACACGCAGTGGTCGATGGGCTCGATGCGCCGGAAGTGCAGGGCCTGGTCGAGGATCTCGGCGGCGGTCAAGTTGCGGCCGAACTTCATCTGGCCGGTCGCGCAGAACGTGCAGGTCAGCGGGCAGCCCGACTGCGAGGAAACGCAGATCGAGCGCCGCCCGTCCCGGTAGCGCATCAGCACCGCCTCGATCGGGCGGCCGTCGTGCGTGCGGAAGAGCGCCTTGACCGTGCCGTCGCTCGCGGTCGCTTCGTGCAGCAGCTCGAGGGTGGAGTAGGGGACCTCCTCGGCGAGCTGCTCGCGCAGCCGCGCCGGGATGTTCGTCATCTCGTCGTAGCCGCGGGCGCCGCGGGCCGCCCACTCCCACACCTGCTTGGCGCGGTAGGCCGGCTCGCCGCGCTCGCCGAGCTTGGCCTCGAGCAGCGCCAGATCCATGGAAGCCGAGTGTAGGCCGCGCCAAACCCCGGGCGAGGCGGATCTTCAGGGCGTACGGCCCAAGATCCGCCTCACATGTCCCACGGCGCGGATGAGGGGCGGATCTTTGCGGCATAGGGCCAAAGATCCGCCTCGCTCGTGCCGGCGGGCGGGTCCTAGCGCGAGATCAGGCGCAAAAGCAGCAGCAGGACGACCGAGCCGCCGATCGCGGTCAGCCAGGTCCCGAGGTCGAAGAACTCCTCGATCTCGCCGTCGCCGATGCCCAGCTGGGTGGCGAGCCAGCCGCCGATGAGGGCGCCGAGGACGCCGACCGCGGTCGTGCCGATGCAGCCGCCCGGCTCGGTGCGCCCCGGGATCAGCGCCCTGGCGATCGTCCCCGCGAACAGCCCGAGCAGGATCCAGCTGACGACGCCCATCGGGCGCTACGCCTCCAGCTCGAAGAAGGTGCCCTGCGGGCCGAGGTTCGCGATCTCGGTGTCGCCGATGCGCGAACGCTGGCCCCAGCTGTCGTGGATGTGCCCGCAGACGGCGAGCCGCGGCTTGCGCTCGGCGATCGCCTGCGCGATCGCCTCGCTGCCGAGGCTACGTCCGCCCGCCACGTCGCAGTGGCCCTTGGGCGGGGAATGCACGACGAGCACCGCGCCCTCGGGGCAGTTTGCGAGTTCGCGCGCGGCCGCCTCCTCGTCGAGGTCGAAGCTCCAGTCCCACGGGGTGATCGGGATGCCTCCGCCGAGCCCGAAGAACTCGACGCCGTCGATCGTGGTGGCGTCCCCGTGCAGGACGGTCGCCGCGGCCCAGTCGGCGCACGCGGTGCGCAGGGCGTCGGCGGTCTCGTTGTTGCCGGGCACGAGCACCGTCGGCGTCTCGATCCCCGCGAGGGCCCGGATCGTCTCCTTTAGGCCGCGGTGCTGCGAGGCGAAATCGCCCGCGCCGATCACCACGTCGGCCTCGGCCGAGGCCTCTGCGAGCCGCGCGGCCGTGTCCAGATCCCGGTGCAGATCACTGAAGGCCAGGATGCGCATCGGCGTGGATCCTAGGCAACCCCGGCGACCGGTGGGCGGTCGGTTTCACGGCCAAAGTTCGTTTGCAATGTTCGTCACTTGGGGAATAGGGTGGCCGAGGAGAGGAGCGTGGCACCCAGACATCGCTCAACGGGGTCGTACCTGGCCGCCACGGTCATCGCGGCCCTGGCACTGGCCTCGTGCGGCGGCTCCGACGACGAGGCCGGCGGCGCCGGGGTGACGCTCAACTGGTTCGTCGCCACGCAGCCGGGCGGGACGATCCAGGAGGTCGCCGCGCGCTGCACCGAGCAGTCGAACGGCGAGTACACGATCAACGTCGAGCTTTTGCCCACCGACGCGAGCCAGCAGCGCGAGCAGCTCGTCCGCCGGCTCGGCGCCGAGGACTCGAACGTCGACCTGATCGGCATGGACGTGATCTGGACGGCCGAGTTCGCGAACGCGGGCTGGCTGCGCGAGTGGAGCGGCGAGCTGGCCCAGCGGGTCACGCAGGACGTGTTCGAGAGCGTCGTCGAAACGGCGTCGTTCGAGGGCAAGCTCTACGGCGCCCCGTTCAACACGAACACCCAGCTGCTCTGGTACCGCACCGACCAGGTCGACGAGCCGCCCGAGACCTGGGCCGAGATGATCGACGAGGCCGAGCGGATCGGCGGCTTCATCCAGGTGCAGGCCAACCGCTACGAGGGCTTCACGGTCTGGGTGAACTCGATGATCGAGTCGGCCGGCACGCAGATCCTCTCCGGCCCGGAGGAGGTCGACCTCGAGGAGGGCCCGACCACCGAGGCGCTCGCGATGATCGGACGGTTGGCGAACTCGCCCGCGGCCGCGCGCGACATCAGCACGTCCAACGAGGACACCGCCCGGCTGGGCTTCGAGGCCGGCGACTCGCCCTTCATGCTCAACTACACGTTCGCCTACGCCAGCGCGCAGGCGAACGCTCCCGAGATCGCCGAGAACATGGGCGCCGCCGTGTTCCCGTCGGTGGTCGAGGGTGAGCCGGGGCGCCCGCCGCTGGGCGGGTTCAACATCGGCGTGAGCGCGTTCTCCGAGCACCCCGACGAGGCGTTCGACGCGGCCGCGTGCATCTCGAGCCCGGAGAGCCAGCTGATCGCGACCGAGCTCGACGGGCTGCCGCCCTCGAACGAGACGCTGTACGACGACCCGGTCGTGCGCAAGGCGTTCCCCGGCTTCGCGCAGGACGTGGCCGAGTCGGTCCGGGCCGCCGCCCCGCGGCCGACCACGCCGGCCTACACCGACCTCTCGCTCGCGATCCAGCGCTCGCTGCACCCGCCGGACAGCATCGACCCCGACGACCCCAAGCCGGCGTACGACAAGCTCTATGAGGCCGTCTCCGACGCGGTCAAGCGAGAGGGGGTGCTCTGATGGAGGCCTCCGGCGCCAGGATGCGGCTCGGGCGCAGCAAGGCCCCGATCAGCGAGCGCACGCGCTCGGAGCGCCGGCTCGGCTGGCTGCTCTGCGCGCCGGCGGTGATTGCGATGCTGCTCGTCACCGCCTACCCGATCGGGTACGCGATCGTGCTCTCGCTGCAGGACGTCGATCTGCGCTTCCCCGAGGAGGGCGGCTTCGTCGGCCTCGACAACTACGTCGCGGTGCTGACGTCCGAGCTGTGGTGGACGGACCTGCTCAACACCGTCTTCATCATGGTCGTGACGGTCGCGATCGAGCTCGTGCTGGGCATGCTGATCGCGCTCGTCATGTACCGGGCGATCTTCGGGCGGGGCCTGGTGCGCACGGTCGTGCTGATCCCGTACGGGATCGTCACCGTCGTCGCCGCGTTCGCCTGGTTCTACGCGTTCAACCCCGACACGGGCTTCGTCAACAACCTGCCGCTGATCTCCGACGAGAACTCGTGGTTCGGCGACCGCTTCAGCGCGTTCGCGGTGATCATCCTCGCCGAGGTCTGGAAGACGACGCCGTTCATGGCCCTGCTGCTGTTGGCCGGGCTGACGACGATCGACCGCGGCCTCTACGAGGCGGCGCGCGTGGACGGCGCGAACGCCTGGCAGCGCTTCTGGAAGATCACGCTGCCCCTGATGAAGCCGGCGATCCTCGTCGCCTTGCTCTTCCGCACCCTGGACGCGTTCCGCGTCTTCGACACGATCTTCATCATGACCCGGGGCGCGCAGGACACCGAGTCGGTGTCGATCCTGGGCTTCAACCAACTGATCTCGCGGCTCAACCTCGGGCTCGGGTCGGCGGTCTCGGTCCTGATCTTCCTCTGCGTGCTGCTGATCGCCTTCGTGTTCGTGCGCTGGTTCGGCGTGCGCATGGCTGAAGGGAGGCCCGGCGCCTGATGGAACGCGGGACCCGCGAGTACGCGCTCTGGTCGATCGGGATCATCCTGATCGTCTTCGTGGCGCTCCTGCCGGTGGTCTGGATCATCTCGCTCTCGCTCAAGGAGCCCTCGACGATCACCACCGGCCCCGAGCTCTCGGTGTGGGACGCGTTCTTCCCGCAGGAGATCACCTTCGACAACTACGAGAGCCTCTTTACGGGCGGCCTCGACGACAGCCCGTTCATCAAGCCGCTCATCAACTCGGTGCTGATCGCGCTGATTACGACGCTGATCTCGATCGTGCTGGCGTCGTTCGCCGCCTACGCGATCGCGCGGCTCAACTTCCCGGGGAAGTCGATCATCCTCGCGGGCGCGCTCGCGATCGCGATGTTCCCGCCGATCTCCACCGTCGGCCCGCTCTTCGACATGTGGCGGACCTTCGGCCTCTACGACACGTACCCCGGGCTGATCATCCCGTATCTGACGTTCTCGCTGCCGCTCGCGATCTACACGCTCGTCGCGTTCTTCCGCGAGATCCCGTGGGATCTCGAGCAGGCGGCCCAGGTCGACGGGGCGACGCCGTTCCAAGCCTTCCGCAAGGTGATCGTGCCGCTGGCCGCGCCGGGCGTGTTCACCGCGGCGATCCTCGTCTTCATCTTCTGCTGGAACGACTTCCTGTTCGCGATCTCGCTGACGTCGTCGGACGCGTCGCGCACGGTGCCCGCCGCGCTCGCGTTCTTCACGGGCGAGTCGCAGTTCACCCAGCCGGTCGGCAGCATCGCCGCGGCCGCGGTGATCGTGACGATCCCGATCATCATCTTCGTCCTGATCTTCCAGCGCCGGATCGTCGCCGGCCTGACTGCGGGCGCCGTCAAGGGATAAGAGAGGAGTCGAGATGGCCCAGATCACGCTCGAAGGCGTCACCAAGCGGTTCCCGGACGGCTACGAGGCCGTCAAGGACATGAACCTCGAGATCAAGGACGGCGAGTTCATGATCCTCGTCGGCCCGTCGGGCTGCGGGAAGTCGACGGCTTTGCGGATGATCGCCGGGCTCGAGGACATCTCCGAGGGCGAGCTGCGGATCGGCGACCGCGTCGTGAACGGGCTCGCCCCCAAGGAGCGCGACATCGCGATGGTCTTCCAGAACTACGCGCTCTACCCGCACATGACCGTGCGGGAGAACATGGCGTTCCCGCTGCGCCTCGCGGGCGCGCCCGACGACGAGATCAAGCGCAAGGTCGAGGAGGCCGCCCGCATCCTCGACCTGGAGCAGCACCTCGACCGCAAGCCGGCGAACCTCTCCGGCGGCCAGCGCCAGCGCGTCGCGATGGGCCGCGCGATCGTGCGCGACCCCGCCGCATTTTTGATGGACGAGCCGCTCTCGAACCTCGACGCCAAGCTGCGCGTCCAGATGCGCACCGAGGTCGCCCGGCTGCAGTCGGATTTGGGCACGACCACCGTGTACGTCACGCACGACCAGACCGAGGCGATGACCCTCGGCGACCGCGTGGCCGTGATGCGGGCGGGCGTTTTGCAGCAGGTCGGCACCCCGGCGGAGCTCTACGACGACCCGGTCAACCTGTTCGTCGCCGGCTTCATCGGCTCGCCCGCGATGAACTTCATGGTCGGCCGCATCGAGGGCGACGTGGTCAAGCTCCCGATTGGCGACGTGCCCCTCGCGCCCGAGCTGCGCCAGCGCCTGAGCGGCGACGTCGCGGGCCGCTCGCTGATCGTCGGCATCCGCCCGGAGAGCTTCGAGGACGCGGCGCTCACCGGCGAGGCACGCGACCGCGGCTACGTCTTCCGGGCCAAGATCGACCTCGTCGAGTCGATGGGCTCCGAGAAGTACGCGTACTTCACGGCCAAGGGCGAGAGCGTGCGGTCCAGCGAGCTTCAGGAGCTCGCGCGCGACTCGGGCGCCGACGAGATCCCGACCTCGGGCGAGGGCCAGGTCGTCGCCCGCCTCGATGCGGCGAGCTCGATCAAGCGCGGCGACGAGGCCGAGCTCTGGGTCGACCCTGCCAAGTTCCACTTCTTCGACCCGGAGACGGGCAAGAGCCTCACGCACCGGGGCGGCGAGAGCTAGGCGCCGGGGCGAGCCCTCTGTCGCTCCCAGCGGCACGGATCGTCCGGGATAGGGCAGCGAAGGCGGGCGGTCGGACCGGGGCGCTTACCCGCCCGCCTCGGTCCCCGCATGCGGGCGCGCCTGGCGGCGCCACGGGTTGCTGCGCAGGCGGGTCGTCGCAGCCGCAAGGCCCGACGGCGGCTTGCCCCCGGTCGCGAGCCAGGAGCCCGCGATGATCAAGAGCAGGCCGGCGACCGCGCCCACGCCCGGGCGCTCGCCGAGCACCGCGACGCCGAGGGCGACGGCCACGACCGGCGCGACGTAGGTGATCACCGCGGCCTTCCCGGCGCCGACCTCGAGCACGAGGTGGCCGAAGAGGACGAACGCGGTGGCGGTGCAGAACACGCCCAGCACGACGAGCGCCACGACCGCCTCGGTCGTCAGCGCGCCGCTCTCCGGCGGGGCGACGAGCGCGGCCGGCGTGAGCGCCAGCGCGGCGAGGGCCAGGCTCGCCGCCATCAGCGCGCGAGGGTCGAGGTCGCCGAGGTGGTTTCGCATGATCATCGGGCCGGCCGCGTAGCCCACGGCGGCGACGAGGATCGCGGCCGTACCGAGTAGCTCATCCGCGTTGCCGGCGACGTCGATCCCGACGAGCGCCACGACGCCGGCGAAACCCACCAAAAGCCCGACGAGCCGCCCGCCGTCCACGCGCTCGGAGTGGTCGAAGCGCAGCGCCAGCACGGCGATGATCAGCGGCACCGCGGCGATCAGGATCGCCGCGAGCGACGACGAGACCCACTGCTCGCCCGCCGCGATCAGCGGAAAGGGCACGACGATCTCGACGAGCGCGTAGGTCGCGATCCAGCGCCAGCGGCCACGCAGGCTCGGCAGCAGCCCCGCCCGCCACGCGAGCACGCCGAGCAGGACCGCGGCGAGCGCGACCCGAACCCAGGCGAGGAACGCCGGGGGCACGCCGTCGTCCACCGCGACCTTGATGAACAGGTAGGGCATCCCCCAGAGCACCGAGACAGCTCCGAATGCGAACCATGTCCTGGCGCTCATGGAAGCCAAGGATGGCAGGCGGCCCCCGGTGCGCCCGGGGGCCCCCCGGTCGGTCAGCGCTTGGTGCCGCGGCGCAGCACGTGGACGAGCGTGTCCTCGTCACGCGGCGGCGGCTTGCGCAGCTCCTCGCGCAGGCGCTCGATCACGTCCTCGTCCCAGCGGTGCGTGCGCAGCAGGAAGTAGCGGAGCGCGCTGACCCGCATGTACGCCTCCGCGTCGGTGAAGCCGCTGATCAGGTCGACCTCGCGCAGCGCCTGGACGACGGGCTCGAAGTCGTCGTGGAACCACTCCTCCGCGACCTGCTCGCGCGTCATGAACTCCCCGCGCGCCTGCATCGCGCGGAAGCCCCAGGCCTCGACTGCCTCCGCCAGGTTCGCCCACCAAGTCTTGCGGGTGAGCTGGATGCGCGGGCGCAGGTCGGGCGGCAGCGGCACGCGCTCGAAGAAGAGGCGCTCGTGGCTCTTCACGGCGAGCTCGCTCAGCCGCACGTCGCGCTCCGCGCCGACCGTGGTGATGATCTCCGTCACGTAGGCGTCGATGAGCTCCCGCCCCAGATGGCGCGCCACCGAGACGCGGTGGTGGCCGTCGCGCACGAAGTGCATGTCTCCGATCCGGTAGACGTCGATCGGCGGCATCGACTCGCCCCGGCGCATCGCCTGGGCGATCCGCTCCCACCGGCGCCGCACGCGCCGCGAGATCGGGCGGAAGCTGCGGTCGAACTCGCGGGTGCGGTCGACGGTCCCCACGATCGAATCGAGCGGGATCGTCTGCAGCCCCAGGTTGCGCTCGCCGCGGTTGCCGAGCGCCTCGACCACCTCGTCGAAGGGCAGGATCACGTTCACGTCCCCCGGCTGACGGCGCAGCCGGCGGCTCAGGCGGGAGAGGACGGCGCGGCGGCGCGCACGGCTGAAATCCGTCTGCGCGTCCTGGGTGGGAAAGCCGGTGTCCATCTCCCCCACTAGAACTACCCCGATGGAAACCACCTCAGTCGGACCGGGGGCCCGGGTCGTCTGCCTGGGCGAGGCGCTGGTCGACCTCGTCTGCGAGGAGCCCGTCGCCGGTCTCGGCGAGGCGCGCGCGTTCGTGCCGCGGGTCGGCGGATCGCTCGTGAACATCGCCGTGTGCGCGGCGCGCTTCGGCGCGCGCGTCGAGATGCTGGGCGGCGCCGGCGACGACGAGTGGGGGCGCTGGCTGCGCGACCGGGTCCGCGGCGAGGGCGTGGGCACGGAGCGCTTCGTGCTCGTGCCGGGCGGCGGCACCTCGCACGCGTTCGTCGCGGTGAGCGACCACGGCGAGCCCGCCTTCGCCTTCTACGGCGACCCCGAACGGCCCGCGGCCTACGCGGACGCCGACATCGAGCCCGCGCTCTCCGGCCCGCCCGGGGTGCTCGTGGTCGGCAGCGACACCCTGATCGGCGAGCGCGAGCGTGAGGTCACCCTGCGCGCCGCCGACCTCGCCCGCGAGCGCGGCTGGGAGGTGGTCTGCGACCCGAACCTGCGCCCGAACCGCTGGTCCTCCGAGGAGCAGATGCTCGGCACGGTCCGCGAGCTGGTCGGACGCTCCACCCTCGTCAAGTGCAACCACACCGAGGCGATGCCGCTCGCCGGGCGCGAGGGCGAGCGCGAGGCCGCGCTCGGGCTGCTCGAGCTCGGCCCCCGGGCGGCCGCGGTCACGCTGGGGGCGCGCGGGGCGCTGCTTGCCAGCGACGGCTCGGTGGCCGAGATCCCGCCCACGCCCGTGGACCGGGTGGTCGACGCGACCGGCGCCGGCGACTGCGTCGCGGGGGTGATCGCCGCGGCGCTGGCCGCGGGCTGCCCGCGCGAGCGGCTCGCCCCCGCGCTGGAGGTGGCGATGGAGGCCGCCGCCGGCGTCGTGCGCACCTGGGGTGCGACCGAGGGCCTCCCGCCCGCCGAGCGCGCCCGCGAACGCCTCGCCGCCGCCCTGCGCTCCTAGGGTCAGCCGGTGAGCGCGCCGGGGATCGGCTCGCCCCGCGCGATCCGCGTCCGCTCGGTGCGCGCGACGAGCTCGAAGCTGCGGGTGTTCGGTCCGCGCAGGATCCAGCCGGGGGTGAACGGCCGAGTCGCTCGGTGAGCGGCGACCGCGGCCCGGAAGGCGGCCTCGTGCGCCGGCGTCCACGCCAGCCGGTACATCTCGCGCACGCGCCGCGGCAGCGAGCCGCGCATGAGCAGGTTGTGCACGCGCATCGCAGGCCAGCGTGCGGGCGGGACGGGGATCTCGAACATCACCGCCCGCCCCACGTAGCGCGCCTCCTCGGTGAGGTACGACTGCGGGCCCCAGACCTTCCCGTCGAAGTAGCTGCGGAACTCGGCCCAGCTCGCGGGCGCGACGTCGGCTGGCATCCCGAACAGCTCGCCGAAGCGCACGTAGTCGCGCCAGAACTCGTCGCGCTCCGCCTCGGTCGGCTCGCGCACGAGCAACTCGTAGAAGTACATCGCCGAGTCGGCGCTCACCGCGACCGTCCAGAGCATGAGCTCCGGGTCGAACGCCGAGTAGGGCGTCCCCGCCGGGATCGGCCCCGCGCCCTCCTCGAGGCGCCCGCGCACGCGCTCATGCATGCGGTGCACCGCGGCCAGCACCCGGTCGGCCTCCGCTCGCGAGCCGAAGAAGATCGTCTCGAACATCTTCGCGGTGGTGGCGAGCCGCTGGAACGGGCGGTCCGTGTAGCGGCTGTTGCGGATCGTGCCGACGAAATTGCGCGGGTCGATGGCGCCGATCGCGAGCGCGCGCTGCCCGTAGAGCAGGCCGACGGCGCGCTCCGAGTGCACGCGGCGCAGCATCGAGCCCGGCGCGAAGTATCCGTCGTTGCCGCTCATCCCCAACCGCTCCGGCCGTTTTGTACCCGAAGCGAAGGCAGCCGTCGAGCGCGTCGACCGCCAACCCCCGCCCAAACCCACCCCCCATAGCGTGGTCGAATCACCGCGTGCCGGGCAGACCTGTCACGAAAGGCGCACGCGGCACCGCCCCACGGCCCGTAGGCCCAGCCACGCAGGGCTCCGCCCGTGAGCATTTCGTGACAGATCCGTCGGGCGGGCGGCGATCCGACCCCCGTATAGGGGGTGGATTGGGGACGGGGCGGGTTAGCGAGGTGTTAAGAGTGTGACCGTTGTCACACACATTTCGCTTAGACGCTGCCACCCTCAGCGGCGTTTGAAGGAAGGGCATGGCCTCGGCACGCGCCTACGCGGCGCGAAGCCGGACCGGCACGCCGGGGCCCAGCACTGAAGCGGCGCACACGCCGCAACCACGCGCCCAACGCGCTGCACGCCACCACTGGAGGTAGACAACTTTGCCACGCCATCTGCGACTGATCGCGGCCGCCTGCGCTACGTGCGCCACCCTCGCGGCCACCGCGCACGCGGCCGAGACCACGACCGGGAACGCGCGCGACACCGCGACCGTGCAAGTGCTCGAGCACCCGAAGCGCACCTTTGAGCGCTCGCTCAAGCTCGGCACGCTGCAGGTCCGCTACGCCACGCTCCTGGAGCGGGCCGCGAAGCACGATGTGAAGCCGCGCAAGCACGAGCTCGACGAGGCGGTCGCGACGGCGGCCGAGCTGCGCCGCGGGATCGAGCGGCTGCGCGAGCGCATCGCCGAGGCCCGCCGCGCCGAGCGGCGCGAGGCGCGCCTCGAGACGAGCGCCGCGGGGGCGGTGGCCGAGGCCGGCGGCGAGGTCCCCGCGCAGGTGGCGCCCAGCTCCACGCTCGAGGCGATTGCGGCCTGCGAGTCCGGAGGCGACCCCTCCGCGGTCAACCCCGCCGGCTACTACGGCAAGTACCAGTTCGACGTGGGCACCTGGCAGTCGGTCGGCGGCACGGGCAACCCCGCCCAGGCGTCCGAGGCCGAGCAGGACTACCGCGCCCAGCTCCTCTACGAGCGGGCCGGCGCGAGCCCCTGGCCCGTCTGCGGCGGCTGACCAGCCGCCGCCCGCTAACCCGCTAAAGCCGCTGGCTCGGTGGTGCCGATGTACTGGGCATGAGCGTCGCCGAGCTAGCGGCGCGGCAGGGGCTGCGCGACACGCGCGCGGCCCTGGTCCGCTGGAACCGGGACCCGTTCGGGGTCCTGCGCGCGTGGCTCCCCGCGGCGCTCGGCTTCGCGGCGGGCCTGCTCACGGCCGTCCTGGTCGTCGCTTCGTTGGTGACCGCCGACCTGACGCCGGCGTTCATCCCCGGGGTCACGTTCCCGGCCGGCCTCGACGACTACGTTGAGGTGCTCGGCCGCAACGGCCTGGTCCTCGCCCTCCACGCGTTCGCGTGCGTCGCGGGCTTCATGGCGGGAAGCTCGCTGCCCGCGCAGGCCGAGCACCTGAGCGGCTGGAACCGCTGGATCCACGAGCGCGCCCGGCCGGTGGCCTTCGCCTGGGTCGTCGGCGTCACGATCTTCTCGCTCGTCACCCAGGCCTACGTCCTGGGCTCGACCGGCGCCCAGCTCGCCGCCCAGTTCGGCATCTCGCCGGCGGTGCTCCTCCTCACGGTGGCGCCGCACGCGCTGCTCGAGCTGACCGCGGTGTTCCTGCCGCTGGCCGCGTGGACGATCGCCTCGCGGCACGGCGACTGGCACGAGCTGCTCGCCGCGACCGCGGCGACGGTCGCCCTGGCGGTCCCGATGCTCCTCGTCGCCGCGTCATGGGAGACGTGGGCCTGGCCCGAGTTGCTCGAGCTCGTCTCCCCGCGCCTCGGCGGCTGAGCCGCCCGCCTAGGCGGCGGTGCCGTCGGGCTCGTCGTCGCCTAGCAGTGCGCGCCTGAACGTCTGGCGCTCGTCCTCGAAGAGGAAGCCCCAGAGCTGCCTGCGCTCGAGCAGCGTCCGCCGCTTGGTCTCGAGCACCGCGAGCCTCGGCAGCGCGGCGATGCGCTCGGCGAGCGTCCGCGCCCGCTCGAGGACATCCTGCTCCGCGACCTCGCGCACGATGCCGAGCCGCTGGGCCTCCCGCGCGTCGACCACGCGTCCCGTGAGGCAGAGGTCCTGCGCCACGGTGGCGGGGAGTACAGCGCGCGCGGCCGCGTAGCTCGGCGGGATCCCCCGGGGCAGCTCCGGGTAGCCGAACGTCGCCTCCGGCGCGGCCAGCCGCAGGTCGCAGAGCAGGGCGAGCGCGAAGCCGCCGGCGAGCGCCGGGCCGTTGACCGCGGCGATCACCGGGCGCGCGCACTCGCCCACCGCCTCGAAGGCCACGGTGCTGGTCTCCACGAGCCGCCGGCGGTGCTCGCGGTCGCCGCCGAACTCGTCGGTGTCCATGCCCGAGCAGAACGCGGTGCCCGCCCCGGTGAGCACGATGCACGCGACCGAGTCGTCCCCGTCGAGCCCCTTGAACGTGGCGGCGAGCTCCTCCCGCAGCTCGATCGACAGCGCGTTCCGCTTCTCCGGCCGGCACAGCGTGACGACCGCGACCGCGTCGCGCCGCTCGATCGAGAGCACCTCGGGCATGGAGCGAGCCTACCCCCGCGCACGCTCCGCGTCGAGCGTCGCGCGAGGGTGCCAGACTCCCCGGCCATGGAGGGCAGCCAGCAGCAAAAGGGGCCGGGGGAGCGCGGGCGCAAGCCGGCCGATGTGACCGCGGCCGCCAACGTGCGCGCGCCCACGCGCGGCAACCGCCGGCTCGAGGCGTTCCTCGCCGCCGTGAACGCCGACCCGGAGGTGCGCGCCTGGTGGCATATGGCGCAGGTCAACTCGGAGCGGCTCGGCATGTCCGACCACTCCTGGGTGCACGTGCAGATCGTGCTCAACATCGCGCTGCGGCTGCTGCGCCTGCTCACCAAGGCCGGCGTGGAGCCGGCGATGGTCACCGACCACGCCATGCGGGAGCGCGACGCGGAGGTCGTGGTGGCCGCGGGCGCGCTCTTCCACGACGTCGGCATGTCCATCCACCGCGCCGACCACGAGGCCTACAGCCTGTTCCTCGCCGAGCGCAAGCTGCGCGAGCTGCTCGCCGACGTCTACCCGGACGCCGAGCGCGCCGTGGTGATCGCCGAGGCGCTGCACGCGATCATCGGCCACCGGCGGCGCGGCGAGCCGTACACGGTCGAGGCGGGCGTGGTGCGCGTTGCCGACGCCCTCGACATGGCGGAGGGGCGGTCGCGCATCCCGGTCGAGGCCGGCCAGGTGGGCATCCACTCGATCTCCGCGGCGGCGATCGACGGCGTCCAGATCTCCGCGGGCGAGGATCGCGCCGTGCGCATCGAGATCCGGATGAACAACTCCGCGGGCGTCTTCCAAGTCGACGATTTGCTCGCCACCAAGCTCCGCGGCACGCCGCTCGCCGATCACGTGGAGGTGATCGCCACGGTGCCGGGCGAGTCCGAGAAGCGCCTGCTCACGGAGTTCCGGATCGGGACGTAGGAGGTCCGGGCGCATGGGCAAGGTGAGCTACGAGCGCCGCGCCGCCGCCGCCGTGCTCACGATCACGCGTCCCGAGTGCCGCAACGCCGTGGACGCCGACACCGCGCGGGCGCTGCGCGACGGCTACGAGCGCTTCGAGGCCGACGATGAGGCGCGGGTCCTCGTGCTCACGGGCGAGGGCCCCGAGGCGTTCTGCGCCGGGGCCGACCTGAAGGCGATCGCCGAGCGGGCGTCGGAGGAGGGAGTCTCAGCCGAGGGGCTCGACCGGTGGCTCGACGAGTTCCGCGACGGGCCGCTTGGCTTCACCCGGCTGACACCGAGCAAGCCGACGATCGCCGCGATCTCGGGCTGGTGCCTGGCCGGCGGGCTGGAGCTGGCGCTGTGGTGCGACCTGCGGATCGCGACCGAGGACGCGAAGCTCGGCTTCACCGAGCGGCGCTTCGGCGTGCCGCTGATCGACGGCGGCACCCAGCGGCTGCCCCGGATCGTCGGCATGGGCCGCGCGCTGGAGATGATCCTCACCGGCCGGATCGTGGAGGCGCGCGAGGCGCTCGGCTGGGGCCTCGTGAACGAGGTGGTCCCCGGCGGGCGGCACCTGGACCGCGCCCTCGAGATCGCCGAGGGCCTGGCGGGCTTCCCGCAGACCACGATGCTCACCGACCGGCGCGCCGCGCTTGAGGGCGCGGGCCTGCCGCTCGACGAGGGGCTCGCCCTGGAGGCGCGGCTCGGGCGCGAGGCGCTCCAGGAGGCGATCCGCGGCGCGCAGAGGTTCGCGGCCGGCGAGGGCCGCGGCGGCGAGGGCGCGGGTGTCTAGGGGACTAGGTTGCGCGCTGCGCTACGGCTGACGCAGCCGCTCGATCTCCTCGCGCACGCGCTCCTTGCGGTTCGCCATCCGCTCCTGGATCGCGGAGGCGACGATCACGAAGACGGCGAAGAACGCCATGACGCCAAACGAGAAAAACGTGATCGTCTTGTCGTCGACGCGGCCGAGCAGGCCCTCGCCGTCGGCCGCGAATGCCGCCGGCGCGAAGGCGAGGAGCGCGATCACAGTGGCGCTCGCGAGGACTGCCCAACGGAACGTGCGCTTCATCGGCGTGAACTCTAGCTGGCGCGCGAGCGCAGCGCATCGGCCTGCGCGCGGCCCGCGACGACTACCATCGTCCGCTCGTGGACTGGCTGGAAGCGCTCCTGCTCGGCGTGGTCCAGGGACTCACCGAGTTCCTGCCGATCTCATCCTCCGGGCACCTCACCCTCGTTCCCTGGCTGCAGGACTACACGTTCCTGCGCGAGAACCCTGACTTCCACGCCATCTTCGACGTCGCCCTGCACTTCGGCACGCTGATCGGCGTCGTCGTCTATTTCCGGGGCGAGCTCCTGGCGATGGTCCGCGGGTTTTTCCGCAGCGTCCGCGCGCGGGCGATCGTCGACACCGACTCGCGCCTCGCCTGGGTGATCATCGTCGGCACAATCCCCGCGGTGATCGTCGGCGGGCTCGGCGAGGACTGGATCGACGACAACCTGGGCGAGCCCTGGATGATCGCCGTCCAGCTGATCGCCTTCGGCTTGCTGCTCGCCTGGGCCGACCGCCTGCCGCAGCGGCGCGAGGTGAGCTCGGTGACCCTCAAGAACGGTTTGTTCATCGGCGCCGCCCAGGCCCTCGCGCTCGCGCCCGGCACCTCGCGCTCCGGCGTGACGATCACAGCGGGGCGGTTCCTCGGGCTGACGCGCGACGCCGCCGCGCGCATCTCCTTTCTCCTGCTCGTCCCCGCGACCGCGGGCGCAGTGGTCGTCAAGGGCTACGACGCGCTCACGCAGGAGCTGCCCGACGGCGTCGTCGTCCCCATGATCGTGGGCGTGCTCGCCTCGGCGATCTCCGGCTACCTCGCGATCGCGGGGCTTTTGCGCTTCGTGCGCACCCGCAGCTACGACATCTTCGTCGTCTACCGGGTGGTCATCGGGATCGGGATCCTGGTCCTGATCGCGACGGGCGCGCGCGCGGCCACGTTCTGAGGGCCCGCGGGCACGGGCGTGAGCCGGCGCGGGGCCGGCCCAGCCGTGCAACCCAACCTCAGGGAGGAAGTTGGAGGCGCGCGACCCGGGGCAGGGTTGAGGTCGCGCGCCGCACGAGATACCGACGTGTCGCCGGACCGGGCTTTGCCCGGGTGAGAGGATCTCGCGGGCCGCAGTCTGGACCGCAGGGCCCGGGCGGCGGTGAAGATCCGGAGAAAGGTTGTGAAAAGGCTGTGAACGGACCGCCCTCAGGCGCGCCGGCGGCACTACGCTTCGTCGTGACGTGATTGCCCATCACCGAGACGCCGCCGGCGGGGGGTGCGAGCGGCGATGAACCGAGCGCCGGGCCGGGTCGCGATCATCGACGACGACAGCGGCTTCGTCCGGGTCTTCACCAAGCGCCTCGAGGCGGCGGGCTGGGAGTACCGCGTGCTCTCCAGCAGCGTCCCGGTCGACGAGCTCGTCGCGATGAAGCTGAACGCGCTCGTCGTCGACCTCGCCGTGCTCGGCCCCTTCGGCTGGGACTTCCTCGAGCGCGTTTGCGGCATGCTGCCCGACCTCGGCGTGATCGTCTGCGCGCGCGAGTCCACCGTCGCGCAGCGCGTGCGCGGCCTGCGCCTGGGAGCGGACGACTGGGTCAGCAAGCCCGCGCACCCCGAGGAGGTGCTGGCGCGCGTCGAGGCCGTCGCCCGTCGGCGCCGCGCGCGGCTCAAGCCCGACGCTGGCCCCCTCGTCGCCGGCGAGGTGGAGATCCGCCCGGACCAGTTCCAGGCGTTCGTGGGGCGCCGCAGCATCGGCCTCACGCGGCGCGAGTTCGAGCTCCTGCACACGCTCGCCGAGGCCGGCGGGCGCGTGCTCGAGCGCGAGGACATCTACCAGCGCGTCTGGGGCTATCAGATGGCCCACGGCGACCGCTCGGTCGACGTCTTCATCCGCAAGCTGCGCACGAAGCTGAAGAGGCACTCGCCCGCCTGGTCCTACATCCACACGCATTTCGGCGTCGGCTACCGCTTCGAGGCGATCCCCGACGATCCGGCGGCCACCGAGTCCGCCGAGCAGCCCGCGCCCACCGAGGCCGAGGTGGCCCCCGCGGCCGAGGCCGCGCACGCTCCCGCCGAGCGCGCTTAGCGCCGCGTTCACAAGCCACCCCGATACCCGCCGGCGCGCCGATCCGTGCGCGTTCGGCGCCCCGTTCACACGGTTTTCACATCCTGGCCACGCGCCGGTAACAAGCCGGCGCCGATCCGCTGCGAGCCTCGAAATCGCTCGGGGGCACCGAGTGCGCACGCCCCGCGCACGAGCCAGCTCCAGCCAGCCCCCGAAAGAGGCTCAGCAAGGCAATGAACCACAAGGAGAGCAGAGTGAGAACCAAGGACTGGCTGCTTGCGATCGGCAGCAGCGCAGTGCTGGCGCTCGGCGGCGCCGCGTGTGGCGACGCCGACAGTGACGCCAGCGGCAGCACCGGCAACGGCGGCTCGGAGGAGGTGGCCCTCTCCGGCGAGATCGCCGGCGCTGGCGCGAGCTCGCAGGAGGCGGCCAAGGAGGCCTGGATCGCCGGCTTCCAGGAGCAGCACCCGGACGTGACGATCTCCTACGACCCGGTCGGATCCGGCGGCGGCCGCGAGCAGTTCATCGCGGGCGGCACCCAGTTCGGCGGTACCGACTCGCCGCTGGAGGGCCAGGAGCTCCGGGACGCCAAGGATCGCTGCGCTCCCGGCGAGCTCATTCAGATCCCCGTCTACATCTCGCCCATCGCGGTGGTCTACAACCTCCCCGAGGTCGAGCAGCTCCAGCTCTCGCCCGAGACGCTCGCGGGGATCTTCAACCAGGACATCACCAACTGGAACGACCCCGCGATCGCGGCGGACAACCCCGGCGTCGAGCTCCCGGACCTGCGCATCACGCCGGTCAACCGCTCGGACGAGTCGGGCACCACGGAGAACTTCACCGACTACCTCTCCAAGGCCGCGCCCGATGTCTGGACCCACGAGGTCGACGGCAACTGGCCGGTCGAGGGCGGCGAGGCCGCGCAGGGTACCTCGGGCGTGATCGAGGCGGTCACGGCCGGCGAGGGCACGATCGGCTACGCCGACGCGAGCCAGGCCGGCGACCTCGGAGTCGCGCTGATCCAGGTCGGCGACGAGTACGTCGGCCCGACCCCGCAGGCGGCTGCCGCGATCCTCGACAACTCCGAGGAGGTCGCCCCGGACGACTCGATCTTCGCGTACGAACTCGACCGCGAGACCGAGGCCTCGGGCACCTATCCGATCGTCCTCGTCTCCTACGAGATCGCCTGCACCGCGTACGAGGATCAGGCGCAGGCCGACATCGTGCGCGAGTTCCTGCGGTACGTGATTAGCCCGGAGGGCCAAAGGGCCGCCGCGCAGAACGCCGGCTCGGCGCCGATCTCGGAGGCGCTGCGAGCGCAGGTCGAGCCGGTTGTTGATGCGATCGGGGCGGGGTCGTGATCGGTCGCCGGTCGCCGGTCGCCGGTCTCCCGGAAGAGTGACCACGTCATCGTCAGTCGAACGTGCCGGTGCGCTCGCCGTCAGGCGGCGCGCCGGCGGCGCCGGCGATGTGGTCTTCCGGCGCCTCTCCACCGGAGCCGCGCTCACCATCCTGATCGTGCTGGCGGGCGTCGCCGTCTTCCTGGCGGCGGAGGCGCTGCCGGCGATCACGGCGGACCCGGCGGAGCTGCCCGAGGGCAAGAGCCTGGTCGAATACATCGCCCCGCTCGCGTTCGGCACGGTGCTCGCGGCGCTGATCGCGGTCGTCGTCGCCGTGCCGCTCGCGGCCGCCGTCGCGCTCTTCATCAGCCACGTCGCGCCGCGGCGGCTCGCCCTCACGCTCGGCTACGTGGTCGACCTGCTCGCGGCGATCCCGAGCATCGTCTACGGGCTGTGGGGGATCTTCGTCCTGGGGCCGGCGTCGGTCGGCGCCACCGAGTGGCTGGCCGAAAACCTCGGCTTCATCCCCTTCTTCGAGGGCCCGGCCTCGGCCACCGGGCGCACGATGCTGGTCGCCGGCCTCGTGCTCGCCGTGATGATCCTGCCGATCGTCTCCGCGGTCGCGCGCGAGGTGTTCGCGCAGACCCCGCGCCGCCTGCAGGAGGGCGCGCTCGCCCTCGGGGCGACCCGCTGGGAGATGATCAGGATGGTCGTGCTGCCGTTCGGCCGCTCGGCGCTGATCAGCGGCGCGATGCTCGGCCTGGGCCGCGCGCTCGGCGAGACGATGGCCGTCACGATCATCCTGTCGGTCTCGGGCGTGATCACGCTGAACCTGATCAGCTCGGCGAACCCGTCGACGATCGCGGCGAACATCGCGCTCGACTTCCCCGAGTCGTCGGGGCTCGCGATCAACGCGCTGATCGCGTCGGGCCTCGTGCTGTTCGCGATCACGCTCGTCGTCAACATGGCGGCGCGCGCGGTGATCGCCCGGCGCGCCAACGGGGAGGGGTCGTGAGCGCGCCCCCGCTCGACCTCACCGCGGCCGCGGGCGATCTGCGCCTTCGGCGCATCAAGGACCGCGCGGCGACGGCGGCGATCGCGGCGGCCTTCGCGGTCGCCGTCGCGCCGCTCGTCTCGCTGCTCTACGAGGTCACCTCGCGCGGCCTCGCGCGCTTCGACGCGGCCTTCTTCACCGAGACGGCGCGTGGCGTGGTCGGCGAGGGGGGCGGCGCGGCCCACGCGATCGTCGGCACGCTCGTGATCACGGGCGTGGCCACCTTGATCTCGGTCCCGATCGGGATCCTCGCCGCGATCTACCTCACCGAGTACGGGAACGGCCGCCTGCGGCGGGCGCTCACGTTCTTCGTCGACGTGATGACCGGTATCCCCTCGATCGTCGCCGGGCTGTTCGCGTTCGCCGTCTTCGCCCTGATCTTCGGGCCCGGCATCAGGCTGGGAGTGATGGGCGCGGTCGCGCTGTCGGTGCTGATGATCCCGATCGTCGTGCGCGCGTCCGAGGAGGTCCTGAAGGTCGTCCCGCAGAGCCTGCGCGAGGCGTCGTATGCGCTGGGTGTGCCCAAGTGGCGGACGATCACGAAGGTGGTCCTGCCCACGGCACTCGCCGGGCTGGTGACCGGCGTGATGCTGGCGGTCGCGCGCATCATCGGCGAGACGGCGCCCCTGCTCGTCACCACCGGCGTCATCGACTCGATGAACGCCAACCCGTTCGAGGGCCGCATGCAGAACCTCGCCGTCTACGCCTTCAACGAGTACAGGAACCCAGGGGTGATGAAGGAGGCCGCGTTCGACCGCGCCTGGGCCGCCGCGCTGGCCCTGCTGCTGATCGTGATGCTGCTCAGCCTCATCGCCCGAGTCATCTACCGGCGCCATGGCACAGAGCTCCGGTAGGGCAGGAAAGGAACCGCGGATGCCCCAGACGCAGATCGAGGAGAGCATCGAGAACGCAACCCCCCAGCCCCCGGAGGTGAGATTGGAAACGGAGGTCGCCGAGGTCCCCCCGCCAGCGCCGACGACCGAGGAGGTCGAGCGGCCGGCGAAGACCGTGACGGCTCGCAACGTGAACCTCTTCTACGGCGACTTCCACGCCGTCGAGGACGTGACGATGACGATCGAGCCGAACAAGGTCACGGCGCTGATCGGCTCCTCGGGGTGCGGGAAGACGACCTTCCTGCGCTCGCTCAACCGCATGCACGAGCTCACCCCCGGCGCGCGCGTCGAAGGCGAGATCGCGATCGACGGGCAGGGCATCTACGCGGAGGGGGTGGACCCGGTCCAGGTCCGCCGGGTCGTCGGCATGGTCTTCCAGGCGCCGAACCCGTTCCCGACGATGTCGATCTACGAGAACGTCGCGGCCGGGCTCACGCTGAATGCCCGCCGCATGCGGAAGGCCGAGAAGGATGAGGTCGTCGAGCGCTCGCTGCGCGGCGCGCACCTCTGGGACGAGGTGAAGGACAGGCTCGACAAGCCGGCGTCCGGTCTCTCCGGCGGCCAGCAGCAGCGGCTCTGCATCGCGCGCGCGATCGCCGTCGAGCCCGAGGTCCTGCTCATGGACGAGCCCTGCTCGGCCCTCGACCCGATCGCGACGCTCGCGATCGAGGACCTGATCCGCGAGCTCAAGAAGCGCTACACGATCGTGATCGTCACGCACAACATGCAGCAGGCCGCGCGCGCCAGCGACGTGACCGCGTTCTTCAACCTGGAGGAGGCGGGCAAGCCCGGCCGCCTCGTCGAGGTGGGCCCGACCGAGAAGATCTTCACAAGCCCCACGGAGCAGGCGACCGAGGACTACGTGAGCGGGCGGTTCGGCTGAGATGGGCGAGCCCACCCGCGTCGAGTACCACGCCGAGCTCCGGGACTTGGAGGAGCACGCGCTCGAGGGTCTCGACCTCGTCGTGGACGCGCTCGACCGCACCCTCGAGGCGACCCGCAACCAGGACGCCGAGCTCGCCCAGGCGGTCGTTGAGGGTGACGACGCGCTCGACGGGCGCTACCTGGAGGTGCACCAGCGCCTGCTCACGCTGATCGCCCGCGAGGCGCCCGTGGCCGGGGACCTGCGCCTGATCTCGGCGCTGCTCCACGTCATGAAGTCGATGGAGCGGATGGGCGATCAATGCGTGAACGTCGCGAAGATGATCCCGATCGCGGGCAGCGACCCGCCGGCGGACGAGCGCATGCTCGAGAACATCGCCGCGATGGGCCTGCAGGTCCGCTCGCAGGTGAGCCAGGCGAAGCGCGCGTTCGCCGACCGCGACGTCGGGCTCGCCCGCGATCTGGTGCGCCAGGACGACATCGTCGACGCGCTCAACCGCGAGTGCTTTCAGATCGCGATCGAGATCGGCGACGAGCCCGATCGCCGCGAGTGGGCGATGACGATGATCCTGGTGGCCCGGGCGCTGGAGCGGATCGGAGACAACTCCGTCGACATCGGAGAGCAGGTCGCCTACGTCGTCACCGGCCTCTTCCGCGAGTTCGACGACGCCTCGCATCCCGGCGCCGCCGGCGCGGCCGGATGAGCCCGGGCCGTTCCCGTCGCTCCGCCTGAGAGGATGGGGGTAGTGCGGTGCGCGGCGATCGACATCGGCTCGAACACCACGCGGGTGCTGGTCGCCGAGCCGGAGAACGGCCAGCTCCGCAAGGTGCTTGAGCAGCGCGCCTACACGCGGATCCGCGCCGACGCGGGCCCGGGCGGCACGATCTCGGACGAGAAGGTCGCCGAGGTCGCCGAGGTCGTCGCGACCCAGCTCCGCCTGGCTCGCGAGCTCGGCGCGGAGCGCGTGCGCATAGTCGCGACCGCGGCGATCCGCGACGCCGCCAACCGCGATCGCGTCGTCGCCGAGCTCGAGCGCGCGGTGGGCGCCGAGGTCGAGGTCCTAAGCCCCGAGCAGGAGGGCCGCCTTGCCTTCCTCGGCGCGACGAAGTCGCTGGGCCATCCCGCCAGTGGCCTGATCGCCGTCGTCGACGTCGGCGGCGGCTCCTCGGAGGTGGTGCTGGGGACGACCGCGGAGGGCGTGCGCGAGGTGCACTCGTTCCGGGTCGGCTCGGGGGCGCTCGCCGAGGAGCTATTGCGCGGCGATCCGCCCTCGGCCGCGGAGATACTCGCGCTCCGGGAGCGGATCGACGACTTCTTCGCGGGCGTCGAGATCACGCGGCCGGACCGGGCCGTCGCGGTCGGCGGCAGCGCCACCTCGCTGGCCACGGTCGTCGGTGCTGTGCTCGAACCCGAGACGCTCGAGCGCGCGGTCCGGCTGTTGGTGAGCGACACCGCCGAGGCCGTCGCCAGGCGGTTCGACCTCGACCCGCGCCGCGTGCGCGTCCTGCCCGCCGGCGTCCTGCTCCTCGAGAAGCTGTCTGAGCTTTTGGGCGTGCCGCTTCAGATCGGCCGGGGCGGGCTTCGCGAGGGCGTCGTCCTCGAACTGGTCAGCGCCTCGGGTTGAGGCCACCACCGGCGGCCGTGGTAGCGTCGGTGGGGGCCGGCGAGATGGATTCGACGCCTCGCAGATCGAGATGGGCAACGCTTGCGGCCGTCAGCGCTGCCCTCGCTCTCGCGGGGAGCGCCGCGGCGGGCGAGCCGGAGCCGATCAAGGGCGCGCCTGGGCTGGGTGACCCGATCCTGCCGCGCTCGGGGAACGGCGGCTACGACGTGCTGCGCTACGAGATCGACCTGCGCTACCGCCGCAACGGCAGCATTCGCGCCAAGACGAGCGTGCTGGCGCGGGCCGACACCGACGGGTCGGAGGGCCTGGGGCCCGCGCTCGGGCGTTTCAACCTCGACTTCCCCGGGCCGCGGATCACCGCCGCGCGGGTCGACAGCGAGCGCGCGCGGCGTCAGCGCAAGGGCCAGGAGCTCGTGATCACGCCGCCGAGCCCGATCCCGGACGGGGCGGAGTTCCGCGTGGTCGTCCGGTACCGCGGCAAGCCGCGGCCGGTGCGCGACCCCGACGGCTCGCTCGAGGGCTGGATCTCCACCCAGGACGGCGCCGTCGCGCTCGGCGAGCCGCGCGGGACGCCGACCTGGGCTCCCGTGAACGACCACCCGAGCGACCCGGCCGAGTGGCGGATCAAGCTGACCACGCCGCGCGGCCTGCTCGGGGTTTCGAACGGCAGGCTGCTGAAGCGCACGCGCGGCAAGCGCACGGTGACGACGCTCTGGCGGGAGGGCCACATGGCGCCGCACGTCGCGCTGGTCGCGATCGGGCGCTACCGGCTCGATCGCCGGGGCCGCTACGTAGCCGTTGCCGACCGCCGCAAAAGGCCCACCGTCATGCGCAAGCTCCGCAACCGGACCAAGCGGGCGATCGCGTTCCTCACCGGGATCGCGGGCGCCTACCCGGCCGACGGGGAGGGCGGGGTGATCGACCCGGCCCCCGTCGGCTACGCGCTCGAGACCCAGTCGCGCCCCTACTACCCGAGCTCGCCTTCCAGGCTGCTCGTCGTCCACGAGGTCGCGCACCAGTGGTTCGGCAACTCCGTCCTGCCCGCGGACTGGAGCGAGATCTGGCTGAACGAGGGTTTCGCGACCTACATGGAGTGGCTCTCGAACGAGCGCCGCGGCGTCCGCGCGGCGCAGCAGCAGTTCAACCTCGAGTACTCGCGCCACGGCGCGGGCGCGCAGTTCTGGAAGCTGCCGCCGGGGGCGCCCGAGGAGCTCGATGAGCTGTTCGCAGCCCCGATCTACGACCGCGGCGCAATGGCCCTGCACGCGCTGCGCGTGACGATCGGCGAGGAGGACTTCGAGGAGCTGCTGGAGCGCTGGGCGAGCGAGTTCGCCGGCCTGCCCGCGACCACGGACGATCTGCGCGCGCTCGCCGAGGAGATCTCCGGCGAGGACCTCGAGGCGCTGTTCGACGACTGGCTCTATCAGCCGTCGAAGCCGGACGCGCCCTGAGCCGGAGTTCACCGCTCTTTCACCGGGAGTTCTCAGGCCGTTAACCGGCCTCGGCTGCGGGGCGGCAAGCATGCGTGCGCCCATCCCCGGCCGGGGCCAGCCGATACCCCATGCAGCGCTACTCTCAGCAGGTGAGTCGAGCTTCGGGATCGCAGGACCGTGGAGCGGGCTGAGCTCGAGCGCGCCGAGCGGCGGGAGGACGTCGACGGCGGGGCGGGGCGAACCGCGGCGCCCGACCTCGAGGACCCGTCCCTCTACTTCAACCGCGAGCTCTCCTGGCTCGACTTCAACGAGCGCGTCCTGCAGCTCGCCGAGGACGAGTCGGTGCCGCTGCTCGAGCGCGTCAAGTTCTGCGCGATCTGGGAGTCGAACCTCGACGAGTTCTTCATGGTGCGCGTCGCGAACCTCGAGGAGCTGATCGACGCGGGCCGCGACGCCCGCGGCGCGGACGGGATGAGCCCGACCGAGCAGGCGGCGCGCATCCACGAGCGCGTCGAGGAGCAGCGCGCCCGGGTCGCCGCCTGCGCCGCCGAGCTGCGCGAGCGGCTCGCCGCGCACGGCATCCGCATCCTGGACGTCGAGGACGCGACTCCGGACGAGCGGCGCGAGCTCGACCGGATCTTCGAACGGCAGGTCTTCCCGGTGCTCACCCCGCTCGTGATCGGACTCGGGCGCTCCTTCCCCTACATCTCCAACCTGTCGCTCAGCCTCGCCGTCCGCCTGCGCGACCCCGAGCAGGACACCGAGGTCCTGGCCCGGGTGAAGGTCCCCAAGGAGCTGCTCGGCCGGTTTCTGAGGCTCGGCCGGGAGGGCACCACGCTGGTCAGGCTTGAGGACCTGATCGCGGCGAACCTGGGCGCGCTTTTCCCGGGGATGGAGGCCCTGAGCCACTCGTTCTTCCGGGTGACGCGCGACACCGACTACGACGTCTCCGACGAGTCGGACGACCTGCTCGAGGCTGTCCAGGAGGAGCTGCGACGGCGGCGCTTCGGCGAGGTCGTTCGGCTCGAGGTCGAGCGCGGGATGGAGCCGCGCCTGCGCGAGCAGCTCGTGCGCGCGATGCGCCTGGAGGACCGGGAGGCGTACGAGATCGACGGCTGGCTCGACCTTTCCGACCTCTGGGACATCGTCAACCTGCCCGGGTTTCCGGACCTGCGCGACCCGCCGCACACGCCTGTCACCCAGCCCCGCCTGCGGGGCGAGAACGGCGACGCGGCGGACGTGTTCGCGGCGATCCGCGAGGGCGACGTGCTCGTGCACCACCCATACGACTCGTTCGCGACGTCCGTGGAGCGCTTCGTCGCTCAGGCGGTCGACGACCCCAACGTGCTCGCGATCAAGCAGACCGTGTACCGGACGAGCGCGGACTCGCCGCTCGTCCCGGCGCTGATCACGGCGTCCGAGCGCGGCAAGCAGGCTGTCTGCCTGGTCGAGCTCAAGGCGCGCTTCGACGAGCAGGCGAACATCCGCTGGGCGAAGAAGCTCGAGGAGGCGGGCGTGCACGTGGTCTACGGGATCCCGTCGCTCAAGACCCACGTCAAGTGCGTGCTCGTCGTGCGCCGGGAGGGCGACGGCGTGCGCCACTACGCGCACATCGGCACGGGCAACTACAACCCGAAGACCGCCCGCATCTACTCCGACCTCGGGCTGTTCACGTGCGACCCGGAGCTGGGCGCCGACCTCGCCCAGATGTTCAACTACCTGACCGGGTACGCGCGCCCGCGCGCTTACCGCAAGGCGCTGGTCGCGCCGCACAACCTGAGCGAGGCGATCCTCGCGGAGATCGACGAGACGATCGCGGCACACTCGCCGGAGAGCCCGGCGCGGATCCGGATGAAGATGAACGCCCTGCTCGACGCGCGGTCGATCCGGGCGCTCTACCGAGCCTCGCAGGCAGGCGTGCGGGTGGAGCTCAACGTGCGCGGGATCTGCGCGCTGCGCCCGGGCGTGCCCGGCGTGTCGGAGAACATCCGCGTGGTCTCGATCGTGGGTCGCTTCCTCGAGCACTCGCGCATCTTCAGCTTCGAGCGGCCCGGCGAGGAGCCTCGGATCTACGTTGGCTCGGCCGACCTCATGCCGCGCAACCTCTACAACCGGGTCGAGCTCGTCGTGCCCGTCGAGGACGCGCGGATCCGGGCCGAGCTCGCGGACGTGCTCGACCGCTGCCTCGCGGACAACACCAACGCCTGGGAGCTGCGCGAGGACGGGACGTGGGAGCGCCTGCGCCCCGACGGCGAGCCGCGCTCGGTCCACCGCGAGCTGATCGACCGCCACGCGCAGCGCGCCGCAGAGGCGGGCTGAGCGCCCGCATCGCGAAATAGCGATGCGCGGCACGTCTTTGCCGAGCGCGCGGGTTCGTCAGACTTCATGGGCGTGATCCACGACTCGCTGGGATGGTGGCTCGCCGAGGCGGGCCCTGTAGAGCCGTATGCGCCGCTCACAGAGCAGCGGGACGCGGATGTCGTCGTGGTCGGCGGCGGCTACACCGGCATGTGGACGGCTTGGCTCGTGCGCGAGCTCGAGCCCGAGGCACGCGTCGTGCTCCTGGAGTCCGGGATCTGCGGCGAGGGGCCGAGCGGTCGCAACGGCGGGTTCGTCAACTCGATGTGGTTCAGCCTGCCCTCGATGCGGCCGCGTTTCGGCGAGGTCGGCGCGCTCGGCGTGGCGCGCGCGGCGCAGCGGGCCGTCGACGAGATCGGCGCCTGGTGCGAGGAGCAGGGCGTCGACGCCTGGTACAGGCGCGGGGGCTACCTGCAGGTCTCCACGACGCCCGCGCACGACGGCGTGTGGGACGAGACCGTGCGCGCCTGCGAGCAGCTCGGGGAGCCGGACGCGGTCCGCGTGCTGAGCCCCGAGGAGGTCCAGGAGCGGTGCGCCTCGCCGATCTTCCGGGGCGCCGCGTTCTTCCCCGGCTCGGCGACGGTGAACCCGGCGCGGCTCGCCCGGGCCCTGCGCGCCAAGCTGGTCGAGGCGGGCGTCGAGGTATACGAGCGCTCCCCGGCGGTCTCGGTGCGGGCCGAGCCGGGCGGGGTGGTGGTGCGCACCGACTCGGGCGGGGTCGTGCGCGCCGGGCACGGCGTGCTGACCGCAGGCGGCGCGCTCGCCCGTCTGCGGCCCCTGCGCTACCGGATGACGCTCACCTCGAGCCACATGGTGATCACCGAGCCCGTCCCCGACGTGCTCGAGGAGCTGGGCTGGACCGGCGGCGAGTGCATCACCGACGGGCGCCACATGGTCAACTACCTGCGCACCACGCCCGACGGGCGCATCGCCTTCGGCTGGGGCGGGGGCCGCGTCGTCTACGGCGCGAACCTGCGCGGGCGCGCCGAGGTGGACCCCTACATCACCCGGCAGGTGATCGAGCATTTGCACCGCTTCTTCCCGCAGCTTCGCGGGCGGCGGATCGAGCACGCGTGGGGCGGGCCGATCGACGTGTCGCCGAGCCATACGCCGGTCGTCGGCACGCTCGACGGCCGCGTCCACTACGGCTTCGGCTTCACCGGCAACGGCGTCGGTCCCTCGCGCATGGTCGCCCGCGCCCTCGCCGGGCTCGCCCTCGAGCGCCGCGACGAGCACACGCGCCTCGCGATCGTCGAGCAGCGCCCGATCCGGGTGCCGCCCGAGCCCTTCCGCTATATCGGCGGGACCATCGTGCGCCAGGCGCTCGTCCGACGCGAGGAGGCGGAGGAGGCGGGCCGCGAGCCGGATCCCATCACCCGGTTCATCGCGTCGATCCCCGACCGCATCGGCATCCAGATCGGCCGCTGACCCGGCCGGCGCGCCCGCAGGGAACCCTCGCTGGGGTGTGGTCCGGGCTCGGGGGGAATCCGGGTGTGCCCGGCGAACCCGCACGTATGCGACGCGTGAACCTGGGCAGGCTCGAGTTCGAGTACGAGAGCGGCGACCCCGCCGGCTTCCGCTCCGGCATGGCGCGCTTCGGCCCCGGATTGGGCGCCGAGATCACGGGCGCGAGCGTGTACGAGCTGCCGCCGGGGCAGGCGCTCTGCCCCTACCACTACGAGTGGGGCGAGGAGGAATGGCTGCTCGTCCTCTCCGGGGCGCCCACCCTGCGGGATCCCGAGGGCGCCCATACGCTCGAGCCCATGGACCTGGTCTTCTTCCCCCGCGGGCCGGAGGGCGCCCACCGCGTCCAGAACGACGGCGACCAGACCGCGTACGTCCTGATGTTCTCGAACGTCACCTGGCCGACGGCGACCGTGTACCCCGACAGTGACAAGGTCGGGATCTGGGCCGCGAAGGGGAGCCCGGACAACATCATGGTGCGCCGGGAGAGCGCGGTGGAGTACTTCGACCGCGAGGCCTGACCATGCTCCTCGACGACGTGCTCGCGCCCGGCCTGCGCGTCGTGTTCTGCGGGACGGCGCTGGGCGCGGTCTCGGCGCGCGTCGGCGCCTACTACGCCGGTCCCGGGAACCGTTTCTGGCTCACCCTCCATGAGGTCGGGCTGACCCCGCGCGTGCTCGAGCCTCGCGAGTTCCGGACAGTGCTGCGCTTCGGCATCGGGCTGACCGATGTCTGCAAGACCCGCTCGGGCTCCGATGCCGAGATCGGCACGGACGGATTCGACGTGCCCCGGCTGCGGCGCGCGATCGAGGACGCTGCTCCGGCGTGGCTTGCGTTCACGAGCAAGCGCGCCGGCCGCGCGGTCCTCGGGCGATCGGTCGAGTACGGCGTCCAGCCCGAGCGGATCGGGCCGACCCGCTGCTTCGTCCTGCCCTCGCCGTCGGGCCGGGCACGCCGCTGGTGGGACATCGAGCCCTGGCGGGAGCTCGCCGGCCTGCTGCCGCCGCTGTCGCCGTGATGGGCGCGGTCATGGCAACATGAGCGGGTGGATTTCGTCGTTCGGCGCGGCACGATCGAGGACATCGATCGTTTGGCTCCGCTCTGGGAGGCGCTGCGCGCGCACCACGCGACGTTGCCGGCGATGCCGCCCAAGCGCGCCCCCAACCGGTCCTGGCAGTACCGCCGCGGCCAGTACCGCACGTGGCTCGAGGAGGGGCGCGGCACCCTGCTGATCGCCGAGCGCGACGACGAGGCGATCGGGTACGCGATGCTCACGACGGGACCGGGCGCGGCGACCTGGGACGTGGGCGAGACCATCGTCGAGGTCGAGACGCTCTCCGTGCTCGCTGCCGAGCGGCGCCAGGGCGTTGGTACCGCGCTGCTCGAGGCCGCGGAGGAGTTCGCCCGTGAGGTCGGCGCGCGCACGCTCGCCGTCGGGGTCGCCTACACGAACTCGGAGGCGATTCGCTTCTACGAGCGCCACGGCTACCAGTCCTTCTACGTGACGCTGCTGCGCACGGGCGTCGGCGAGGAGTAGCGGCCACAGCGGCGCCGTGCCCCGGCGCGCCCATACCCGCCCCGCCCCCGCTTACCCTGGGGACGTGGCACGGCGCACGATCGCTCACGTCGACATGGACGCGTTCTACGTGTCGGTTGAGCTGCTGCGCCATCCAGAGCTGATCGGCAAGCCGGTGATCGTCTCCGGCACCGGCCCGCGCGCCGTCGTCACGACCGCCTCGTATGAGGCGCGCAAGTACGGCGTGGGCTCGGCGATGCCGGCCTCGCGCGCGCGGCGCCTGTGCCCGGACGCCGTCTGGCTGCCGCCGGACTTCTCCTACTACCGCGACGTCTCTCGCAAGGTGATGGCGTTGATGCGCGAGCTCGGAGTGCCGATCGAGCCTGTCTCCCTCGACGAGGCTTACCTGGACCTGAGCGGGGTCCCCGACCCGATCGCCCGGATGAGCGATCTGGTGCGCCGCATCCGCGACGAGCTCCACCTCGACGCCTCGGTAGGGATCGGCCCCAACAAGCTCGTCGCCAAGGTCGCGTCGGACGCCGAGAAGCCGCGCGGGTTCGTCGTGCTCACGCGCGAGCAGGCCGTCGAGCGTTTCAAGGACGCGCCCGTGCGCCTGATCCCGGGTATCGGCCCCAAGACCGCGGCCAAGCTGGCCGGCTACGGCGTGAAGACTCTGGGCCAGCTCCAGCGCTGCACGGTGCCGGGCCTGATCGAGCGCTTCGGCGAGACCTATGGGCGCATGCTGCACGAGCGCGCGCACTTCCGCGACGAGCGGCCGGTGACGCCGTACCGCGAGGCGAAGTCGCGTTCGGTCGAGACCACCTTCGACGTGGACATCGACGACCCGGTGCGGATGGAGGAGGTGCTCGCCCGCCAAGCGGATCGGCTGAGCAGGGAGCTGCGCAAGCGCGACCTCGCTGGGCGCACGATCGGCATCAAGGTGCGCCACGACGACTTCACCACCTACACGCGGGTGCGCAGCATCACCGAGCACACCAACGACCCGGAGGTGATCGCCGCGGTCGCGCGCCAGCTCCTGCGCGACAACCCGCCGCAGCGCCCGGTGCGGCTCCTCGGGGTGCGCGTGGCCGGCTTCGCGGACCGCGGGGCCACGGAGAAGCCCGCGGCCCCGAGCCTGCTCGAGTCCGGCTAGCGGGCGCTCACCAGCGCGAGGTGACGACCTTCTTGCGGGTGTAGAACTCGACGGCGTCCTTGCCGTTGGCGTGCAGGTCGCCGTCGATCGAGTCCTTCCAGCCCGAGAAGGGGAACCACGCGACCGGCGCGGCGACGCCGACGTTCACGCCGATCATCCCCGCCTCGACGCCGAAACGGTAGCGGCGCGCCGCCTCGCCCGAGGTCGTGAAGATCGAGCCCGCGTTCCCGTAACGCGAGCCGTTCACGAACTCGAGCGCCTCGTCGAGGTCGCTCGCCCGCACGACCGCGAGCAGCGGCCCGAAGAGCTCCTCGCGAGCGACCTCCGACTCGCGGTCGGAGACCTCGACGATCGTCGGGCCGAGCAGCGTGCCCGCCTCGTTGGCCGTGTCGCGTCCGTCGAGCACCAGCTCTGCGGTGCCGTCCCCGAGCGCGCGCTCGAGCGCCCCGGTCACGCGTTCGCGGGCCTCGGGCCCGACCAGCGGACAGACCTCGACGCCCTCCTTGTCGCCGGCGCCCGCCTCGAGCTCGGCGGCGGCGTCGCGAAGCGCGGCGAGCACCTCGTCCTGGCGCGCGCGATCGCCGACGAGGACGGCGACCGACCCGGCGAGGCAGCGCTGCCCCGCGGCGCCGAACGACGAGCTCATGATCGCCGGGATCGTGACCTCGAGGTCGGCGTCGGGCATGACGACCAGCGAGTTCTTCGCCCCGCCGAGCGCCTGGCAGCGCTTGCCGTTCGCGGCGGAGCGCTCCGCGACGTAGCGCGCGGTCGAGGCCTGGCCGACGAACGAGATCGCCTCGATCCCGGGGTGGTCGAGGATGCCGTTGACCGCGTCGCGGGCCCCGTGCACGAGATTGCATACGCCCGCGGGGATCTGATCGATCGCGTCGATCAGCTCGAAGATCAACTCCGCCGGCCGCGGGTCGCGCTCCGACGGCTTGAGGATGAACGTGTTCCCGCACGCGATCGCGAACGGCAGGAACCACAAGGGGATCATCGCCGGGAAGTTGAACGGCGTGATCGCGGCGACCACGCCCACCGGCTGGCGGACCAGCTCGACGTCCACGCCGTTGGCGACCCCCTCGAGGTTCTCGCCCTTGAGCAGGTGCGGGATCGCGGTCGCCGCCTCGGTCGACTCGATGCCGCGCAGCACCTCGCCGCGGGCGTCGGCGAGCGTCTTGCCCATGTCCTCGGTGACCAGCCGGGCGATCTCCTCCTGCCGCTCCCAGAGCGCCTCGCGCAGCGCCATCACGGCGCGGGCGCGCTTCTGCGGCGGCGTCGCTCGCCAGGCCGGGAACGCCTCCTGCGCGGCTCGCACGGCGGCGTCCACGTCGGACGCCGCGCTCAGGGGCACCCGGGCGACGACCTCCCCGGTCGCGGGGTTGATGTCGTCGAGCAGCTCGACGCCGCCTGCGTCGACCCACTCACCCCCGATGTAGTTCCGGAGGACGCGGGCACCGCCCTCCTGCGACTGGCGACTGGCGACTGGCGACTCGGCCACGGGCTTCATGCTCCACCTCCGTCACGCGACTGCTGCGCCGCGTTGTATTGCGAGTACGGGTACCACCACTCCTTGGGCGCGATCTCCGTCTCGATGTGAACGTGTTTGGTCTCCTGGAAAGCCTCGAGCCCCTCGCGGCCCAGCTCGCGGCCGAGCCCCGACTGCTTGAACCCGCCGAACGGCCCCGCGTCGTTGTCGGTGAGCGGATCGTTGAACCACACGGTGCCGGCGCGCAGCTCGCGCATGCAGCGGAGCATCGTCGCGAGGTCGCGCGTGTAGACGTTCGCGCCGAGCCCGTAAGGCGTCGAGTTCGCGTACGCGATCGCCTCGTCCAGCGTCCTCACCGGCTGGAGCGGCGCGACCGGGCCGAACGTCTCGTCCCGCCAGATGGCCGCCTTGGCGGGGGCGCCGACGACCACCGCGGGCGCCAGGAAGTGCCCGCGCTCATGGCCGGCGCGGTCGCCGCCGACCAGCACCTCGGCCCCGGCGTCGACGGCTTCGGCGAGCTGGCGTTCCACCTTCGCGCGCTGCGCGGCTGACACCATCGGCCCGATGTCGGTCGAGGGGTCCATCGGGTCGCCGACCACGAGCCTGCGCGTGGTGTCGACGAAGGCGTTCAGGTAGTCGTCGTAGATGTCGCTCATCACGTAGAAGCGCTCGGCCGACGTGCAGACCTGGCCGGCGTTCAAAAAGGCGGCCCACACGCCGCCGCGGGCGGCGACGTCGAGCTCGTCGGCGACGTCGGAGCAGACGATGAACGCGTCCTTGCCGCCCATCTCCAGGTTCATGCGCGCCATGCGCGCGGTGCAGGCGGCGGCGACCTTCTTGCCGGTCTCCACCGAGCCCGTGAAGGCCACCCCGTCGACGCGCTCGTCGGCCGCGATCGCGGCGCCCACTTCGCCGTCGCCCGCGACCAGGTTCACGACGCCCGGGGGCAGGTGGTCGAAGCACGGGGCAAGCGCGAGGGTCGATAGCGGCGTGAGCTCGGACGGCTTGCAGACGGTCGTGTTGCCCGCGGCGAGCGCCGGCGCGAGCTTCCACGCCAACAACAGCAGTGGGTAGTTCCAGGGCACGATGCAGCCGACGACGCCCAGCGGGTCCTTGACGACCATCGCGAGCTGGGTGGACTCGATCGGCGGGATCACCCTGCCCGCGGAGTCCCGGCCGATCTCCGCGTAGTAGTCGAACGCGGCGGCGGTCCAACCGACCTCGTCGGAGTTCTCGATGAGCGGCTTGCCGCCCTCGGCGGTCATGATCCTGGCGAGCTCGTCGGTGCGCGCGCGGATCCGCGTGGCGACCTCGTGCAGCATCTCCGCGCGCTCGACCGCGGGGGTCGCGGCCCAGCCCGGATGGGCCTCGCGGGCTGCGGCGATCGCCGCGTCGAGCTCCTCCGCGGAGGCGCTCCCCACGGTGGTGATCGTCTCCTCCGTGAAGGGGTTCTCGACGTCGAGCGGTGCGCCCGTGCCGGCCACGAGCTCGCCCCCGATCAGCAAACGCGTCTCGTAGCTAGCCATTCCCAAGGAGCGATGCTACCTACGGCCCCGACCCGCGCCCGTACAAGGAGTCCGCGGGCCTTTGGCCTATTTGTCGAGATTCAGGCTGGGGCGGGTCGCCGCCGGGCTGGCCAGGGTTAGTTGCCGGGCCGTGTCGGGTAGGGAGTCGTCGTGATAGGCGGTTTGTTGCGACGCCTTCGCTCTTTGACGGAGGCGAGGGCCGATCCTGGCTATGCTCGCGTCGTGGAGATCGCGGGAGAGGTACAGGTCTCGAGCCCAGCCGAGGGCGTCGGCGTCGTCGCCCTCGTCGGCGAGCACGATCTCGGCACGGTCAATCAGGTCCGCGACGCGCTTGAGCGCGTCCAAAACGAGCAAGGGGCGGTCGTGGTTGACCTTTGCAAAGCCACGTTCATTGATTCCTCGATCCTCGGCGCGATTCTCGAGGGCCGCCGCCAGGCGAGCGAGAAGCGGACGGGCTATGGCGTCGCCTGTGACGGTTCCTCGGAGCCGGTCAATCGCGTGCTCGACGTGACTGGCCTGCGGCGCGAGTTGCCCGTGCACGAAAGCGTGGACGCGGCGCTCGAGGCCATTCGCCAGAGGACGGGATCAGCGTGAGCGGTACGGCGACCGAGCTCCGGCTCGCGGTCGCCGCCCGAGCCGAGAACCTAGCCCTGGTCCGCCAGGCGCTCGCCGGGCTGGGGGACGCTACCGGGATGGACGAGGCCACCCTGTCCGACCTGAAGCAGATCGCGACCGAGGCCTGCATGAACTCGATCGTCCACGCCTACCCGGACGACGGCGAGGGCCGCATCGAGGTCCGCGCGCGCGTCGCCGCCGGCGAGGTGACCCTCTCGGTGCGCGACTGGGGCGTCGGTTTCAGGCCGCGCCCGGCGGAGGCCCACGGCCAGTCGCTGCGCCTCGGCCTGCCGCTGATCGCCTCGCTCGCCGACCGCTTCGAGGTCTTCGCGCCCCTCGACGGCGGCACCGAGGTCCGCGTGCGCCTCAGCCTCGAGGGCGGCCTCGGCGAGCCCGTGCAGCAGGAGAGCCCCGCGGCTCCTCGCGAGGCGGAGGTCGCCGTCACCGGCGACGCCGCCCGCCAGGTGATCGCCCGCGTCATGGCGATCGCCGCGACGCGCGTCGGCTTCTCGCTCGACCGCATGTCCGACGGCGTCCTGATCGGCGACGTCATCTCCTCGCACGACGCCGGTGACTTCGCGGGGAACCGCGTGGGCGTCGAGCTCGACGAGTCCGAGCCCGGCACCCTGTGGATGCGCGTCGGCCCGTTCGTGGACGGCGGTGCGCGCCGGCTCATGGAGCACATGGAGGTCCCGGGAATGGACTTCTCGCTCGCCAAGCTCGCCGACCGCGTCGACGTGGAGAGCGACCAGGAGGGCGACTTCGTCGTGATCGAGCTCTCGCGCGACCAGCGCCCGGCGAAGGTCGGGGAGGACGGCGAGTAGGGCGGTCGTCTTCCTCGGCGGGCTAGCGCCGCCGCGCGGCCGTAGTGGATAGGCGCCCTACTCGCCGTCCTCCGCCCGGGGCACCTGGCGGCGCACCTGGTCGAGGGCGCGGCGCAAAAGGCGCGAGACGTGCATCTGGGAGATGCCGACGCGCTTGGCGATCTCCGACTGCGTGAGGTCCTCGACGAAGCGCAGGTGCAGGATCATCCGCTCGCGCTCGCTCAATGACGCGATCGTCCGCGAGATCGCCTCGCCGAACTCGACGGTCGAGTAGCCGGGGTCGATCTCGCCGATCGTGTCCCCGAGGCGGGCGCCCTCCTCGTCGTCGGCGCTCACGCTCGCCTCCAGCGAGTAGGTGTGACGGGCGCTCGAGGCCTCCATCGCCTCCAGCACCTCTTCGACCGAGAGGCCCACGCGCTCGGCGACCTGGGCGGCCGAGGGCTGGTAGCCGAGCTCGGTCGGCAGCTCGTCGATCGCGCGCTCGATCAGCGCGATGCGCTCCTGCAGGCCGCGCGGCATGTGGACCTGGCGGCTGCGGTCGCGGAAGTGGCGCTTGAGCTCGCCGAGGATCGTGGGCGCCGCGTAGCTCGCGAAGCTGTGGCCGAGGGTCGGGTCGAATCCGTCGATGGCTTTGACCAGCCCGAGGCTCGCGACCTGGTGCAGGTCCTCGGTCGGCTCACTGCCCCCCGCGTAGCGGTTGGCGAGGCTGCGAGCGAGCGGCATGAAGCGAGCGACGAGCTCCTCGCGCACCGCCGGGTCGCGCGTACGGTGGTAGCGCTTAAGGAGCTCCTCCTCGTCCGCGAGCCGCTCGTTACGGCGAGGGGCGGAACCATCGACCATCACCCCCTGAGTATCACGACTTCGCGGCGCAGCGTTGTGAGGTCGCGCCGAAACCGGCCGCGCTCACCGGCGCTCAGCTCGCGCTCAGCCGCCGAGGACGCCGGGCGCCGGCGGGCCCGGACGGGCCTCGAGCCGCGCGTCGACCTCTTCCTCGGGCAGCATCGAGGCCATCTTCTCGGCGCGCCGTTGCTGCCAGACCGTGAACGCCATCGCCGCGGCCGTGGCGATGAACAGCATCGTGGCGATCACGTAGACCTCGACCGGGATGCCGCGCTGCGCGGCGCCGTAGATCCAGAGCGGGAACGTGACGGTGTCGCCCGCGTTGAACTGCGAGATCACGAAGTCGTCGATCGAGAGGGCGAAGGCGAGCAGCGCGGCGCCGACGATGCCCGGCATGAGCAGGGGCAGGGTCACCAGGCGGAACGTGTCGAAAGCGTTCGCGCCCAGATCGCGTGCCGCCTCCTCCAGGCTGCGGTCGAAGCCGATCAGCCGCGAGCGCACGACGACCACGACGAAGCTGATCGAGAACATCACGTGCGCGATGAAGAGCGTCGTGAAGCCCAGCTCGATGCCGTAGATCAGGAACATCGAGAGCAGGGCCGCGCCGATCACGACCTCGGGCGTCGCCATCGGGATCACGATCAGGAAGTTCGCGGTCCGGCGGCCGAAGAACTCGTACCGCACCAGCCCCATCGCGATGAGCGTGCCGAGCAGCGTCGAGACCACGGTCGAGAGCGCGGCGAGCTGCAGGCTGGTCAGGAACGCGTCGGTGAGGTCGGGGATCCCGAACGCGTTCTTCCAGTGGTCGAGCGTGAAGCCCTCCCACGTGTAGTTGAACCTGCCCGACGGGTCGTTGAACGAGAAGACCGCGATCAGAAACAGCGGCAGCAGCAGGTAGATGACCGCGATCACGCCGTAGATGACGATCGCGTTGCGGCGGAGCCACTTCCAGGCGCTGCGGATCATGCTCGCTGCTCCGCCTCCTCGCCCATGAGCGCCTCAGCGCCCGCGAACCGGATGTAGATCACGACGACCGCGAGGATCGCCGCCATCAGGATGAACGAGAGCGCCGCCGCCGTCGGGTAGTCCAGCTCCAAGAGGTAGAGGGACTGGATGCGGTTCCCGATCATCGACTGGTTGATCGAGCCCAAAAAGAAGGCGTTGATGTAGTCGCCGGCCGCGGGGATGAAGGTGAGCAGCGTACCCGCGACGACGCCGGGCATCGACAGCGGCAAGGTGACGCGCCAGAACGCCTCCCGGGACGACGCGTAGAGGTCCTTCGCGGCCTCGATCAGGCGGACGTCGACGCGCTCCAGGCTCGCGTAGATCGGGAGCACCATGAAGGGCAGGAAGTTGTAGACGAGGCCCGCGATCACGGCTGTCGGCGTCGCCAGCAGGCGCCCCTCCTCGCCGAGGATCCCGACCGCCTGGAGCACGTCCACGACGAGGCTGTCGTCGCTCAAGATCGTCGTCCACGCGATCGTGCGGATCAGGTAGGTCGTGAAGAACGGCGCCACCACCGCCAGCAGCAGGGCGTTCTTCCAGCGCCCGCCCCGGAAGGCGATCGCGTAGGCGAGCGGGTACGCGATCAGCAGCGCGATCACCGTCGCGACGCCCGCGTAGACGAACGAGCGCAGGAACTGCTCGTCGAAGCGGTCGAAGGAGTCGGTGAAGTTCGAGAACTCCCAGGTGAACTCGAAGCCGGTGGCGAGCGTGCCCGACTCGAGCGCGAGCCGCCCCATGAAGTACAGGGGGACGACGAAGAAGAGGATCAGCCAGACGAGGCCCGGCCCCATCAAGAGATAGGGCGCGAGACGGCGACGGACCGTGCTCACCGGCTCCCCTCCGTGCGGTCCGTCGCCGTCTTCATCCCCTGCGTTGCCTCCCTGAGTGCGCTGTGATCACGCGCCAGTTATCACGTCCTGCCAGGCCTGCTCCACGCGGCGGACGACCTCGGGCCCGCCCGGCGGCTCGTCCTGGGTCGAACAGTTCGCCGTGAACTCCTCGGTCGGGAACACGAGCTCGCTCTCGGCGGCGTCCGAGCCCATGCGCTCGAGCACCTCCTTCGTGCCCTTGACCGGCGTGAAGTAGTAGTTGTAGTTCGCGATCTGGGCCTGGTTCTCCGGGTCGTAGACGTAGTTCATCCACTCGTAGGCCGCCGTCGGGTTCGGCGCGCCGATGGGGATGACCATGTTGTCCGACCAGAGCGTGCAGCCCTCGTCCGGCATCACGAACTCGATGTTCGGGTTGTCCGCCTGGAGCTGGACCGCGTCGCCGGACCAGCCGATGACCGCGACCGCGTCGCCGTTCGCGAGGTCACGCGTGTAGTCGTTGCCGGTGAACTTGCGGATCTGCCCGGACTCGGCGGCCTCGCGGATCTTCTCGATCGCGTTCATCCAGTCTTCCTCGGTCGCCTCCTCAGGCCGGATGCCGTCGGCCATCATCACGAGCGGCACGGTGTCGCGCATCTCGTTGAGCATCTCGACCTTGCCCTTGTACTTCGGGTCGAAGAGGTCGTTGATCGAGGTGACGTCGGGCGCCTCGGCCTTGTTCACGACGAGCCCGGTCATGCCGCTCTGCCACGGCAGCGAGTACTGGCGCTCCGGATCGAACGCCGGGTTCGCGAGCTGCGGCACCAGGTTCTCCTTCGCCGGCGCGACCGCCTCCTCGTCGAAGTGCTGAAGGTAGCCAAGGTCGTACATGCGCTTGGCCATCCAGTCGGTGACGATCATGATGTCGCGGCCGCCCGACTCGCCGCGCTCGAGCTGCGGCTGGACCTTGGCGAGGAAGTCGTTGTTGTCGTTGACCTCCTCGACGTAGGTCACTTTGATCCCGGTCTCGCGCTCGAACTCGGGGACGGTCTTCCGGTCGATGTAGAAGGGCCAGTTGGCGATCTTGAGCTGGCCCGAGGGCTGGCCCTCGGCCTCGGCCACCGGGACCTCGGTCTCCTCGCCGCCGCCCTCGATCCCGCCGTCGCCCCCGCACGCGGCGATGACGAGCGCGGCGGCGAAGGTCGCGACGCCGAACAGCAGTTTCCTCAAACCCCCCACGGGGCCCGCCTCTCTCATGGTCACTGGGTTGCCTCCTGGGCGACTTCGGTTTCGGTTTCGGGCTGCGTCGGTGCCGCGGGCGCGGTCCCCGACTCGCGGACGAGGTGGATGTGCTCGGGCGCCCAGCTCAGGCGCACGTCGGCGCCGCCCCCGGGCAGCCGGTTGCGCTCGCGCTCGTCCGAGTTGGGGACGAGCACGGTCATCGGCACGTCACCGGCGAGGCGCACGACGATCTGGGTCGAGGTCCCGAGGTAGACGGACGACTCGACGACGCCGTCCACCCGCGGCCAGCCGTCGGGAGGAATGCCCTCGCGTGAGTCGATACGCAGCTTCTCGGGCCGGACCACCGCGTGGCAGCGGTCGCCCGCCCGGAGGCCGTTGTTTTCGGCCTCGATCTCGACGCCGGCGTCGAGCCGCACCCACGCGCGGTTGCCGTTGGTCCGCTCGACGACGGCCGGCATCAGGTTGGAGACGCCGATGAACCCGGCCACGAACGTGGTCGCGGGCTTCTCGTAGACGGTCACCGGCGCATCGCACTGCTCGATGCGCCCCTCGTTCATGACCGCGATGCGGTCGGACATCGTGAGCGCCTCCTCCTGGTCGTGCGTCACGTAGATGAACGTGATGCCGACCTCGCGCTGGATGCGCTTGAGCTCGATCTGCAGGCCCTTGCGAAGCTTGAGGTCCAGGGCGCCGAGCGGCTCGTCGAGAAGCAGCACCTTCGGGAGGTTGACCAGCGCCCGGGCGAGCGCGACGCGCTGCTGCATGCCGCCCGACAGCTGGGCGGGCTTGCGGTTGATGTGCTGGGCGAGGCCGACGCGCTCGAGCTCCTCGCGGACGCGGCGCTGAATCTCGTCCTTCGGCACGCCCTTGCGCTTGAGGCCGAAGGCGACGTTCTCGCCGACGCTCAGGTGCGGGAACAGCGCGTAGCTTTGGAAGACGGTGTTGGTCGGGCGCTTGTGGGCCGGCAGATCCTCGACGCTCTGGCCGTCGATGTAGATATGGCCGGTGGTGGGTTCCTCGAAGCCGGCGATCATCCGCAGGGTCGTCGTCTTCCCGCATCCCGAGGGACCGAGCAGCGTGAAGAACTCGCCTTGCGCGATGTCCAAGTCCATCTCCTGGACGGCGAGCAGGTCGCCGAACGCCTTGCTCACCCCGCGCAGCGAGACGCTCGGTGTGCTCCCGGCGCCGTTCGAGGCCCTCGGATCAGCCGCCGTTCCGTCCAAACCGCCTCCTCCGTTGCTCATTCTTCTCCCGCTCGACCGTGGGCCCGCTTGCTACGGCTCGTCTAGCGTTCGCGCGCCTCACTTTCCGCTGAGGCTAGGGGCAGGGTCCCGGACACGCAAGGGGCGAAACTCCCAAAACGTCCAAACGCGCTTATACAAGACGTACAAAGCGGCGCCGCGAAGTTGAACCGTAAATCGCTTGTACGCGGTGCTTTCTCTGGCTACGGTTGTACGGAACGTCGGATTCCAACTCGACACGGAGGCGGAGGAAATGGCCACCAGTACTGCATCCACCGAGACGAGGAGCGCCCAGCTGCAGGAGTTGGCGCGAAAGCACCTGTGGATGCACTTCACGCGCATGGGGGGGTATGACGACGAGCATCCCATCCCCATCTTGGAGCGCGGCGAGGGGCCCTACGTCTGGGACGTCGAGGGCAACCGCTACCTGGACGGCCTCTCAGGGCTGTTCTGCTCGAACATCGGCCACGGGCGCACGGAGATCGGCGAGGCGATGGCCCGCCAGGTGGCCGAGCTGGACTTCACCACGAACTGGAGCTACGCGCACCCGCGCGCGATCGAGCTCGCGGCGCGCATCGCGGAGCTCGCGCCCGGCGACCTCAACCACGTCTTCTTCACCTCCGGCGGCAGCGAGGCCGTCGAGTCCGCGCTGAAGCTGGCCCGCCAGTACTTCCGCCTCCAGGGCAAGGGCCAAAAGCACAAGGTCATCGCGCGGGAGATCGCCTACCACGGCACCAGCATGGGCGCCCTCTCGGCGACCGGCCTCACCCCGCTGCGCGCGCCGTTCGAGCCGTTTGCGCCCGGCGGCTGCCACGTGCCGAACACCAACGAGTACCGCTGGCCGGAGAACCGCGACCCGCTCTGGGCGGCGGACAAGATCGCCGAGCGGATCGAGTTCGAGGGCCCGGAGACGGTCGCCGCCGTGATCCTTGAGCCCGTGCAGAACGCGGGCGGGTGCTTCACGCCGCAGGAGGGCTACTTCCAGCGCGTGCGGGAGATCTGCGACGAGTACGACGTGCTGCTGATCTCCGACGAGGTGATCTGCGCCTGGGGCCGTATCGGCTACTACTTCGGCTGCGAGCGCTACGGCTACCAGCCGGACATGATCACGACGGCGAAGGGGATCACCTCCGCCTACGCCCCGATGGGCGCTCTGATCGCCTCCGAGAAGATCTTCGAGCCGTTCTCGAAGGGCACGACCTCGTTCATCCACGGCTTCACGTTCGCGGGGCACCCCGTGGCGGCCGCCGCGGCGCTGGCAAACCTCGACATCTTCGAGCGCGAGAACATCTGCGGCCACGTCCGCGAGCGCGAGGGCGAGTTCCGCAAGATGCTCGAGAGCCTGCGGGACATCCCGATCGTCGGCGACGTCCGCGGCGCCGGGTTCTTCCACGCGATCGAGCTGGTCAAGGACCAGGAGACGAAGGAGACCTTCAACGACGAGGAGTCGGAGTGGCTGTTGCGCGGCTTCCTCTCCGGGGAGCTCTACCGCCGCGGCCTGATCTGCCGCGCGGACGATCGCGGCGACCCCGTGATCCAGCTCTCGCCGCCGCTGATCTGCGACACGGAGCAGTTCGAGGAGATCGAGGGGGTCCTGCGACCCGTGCTCGAGGAGGCCTGGGAGAAGGTGAAGGCGCGGGGCTGATCGCCCCGCGCGACGGCTCCGACCCGCCGGAGCGATGCTGACGGTCTCGTCGCTCGTATCGGATTGCGGCCTCGAGCTGGCCGCCGGCGCCGAGAACGGCGACCGCCGCCTCCGGTGGGTGCACTCGACCGAGCACCCGGACCCGACACCGTGGCTGCTCGGCGGCGAGCTCGTGCTGACCACCGGGTACCGGCTCGGGACCGCCGCCGCGCAGCGCCGCTTCGTCGAGTTGCTCGACGAGGCCGGTGTCGCCGGCCTCGGCTTCGGTACCGGGTTCGACCACAAGCGGCTGCCGAAGGCGCTGCTCGCGGCCGCCGAGGAGCGCGGGATGCCGCTCTTCGAGGTCCCCTACGAGATGCCGTTCATCGCGATTACGGAGCGGGCGGCGCGGACCCTGGTCAACGAGCAGTACGACCTGCTCGAACGCAGCGCCCAGATCCACGAGCGCCTCGAGCGCCTCGTGATCGAGGACGCCGGCCTGCGCGGGATCACGGCCTCGATCGCGACCTCCGTCGGCGGCGCGGCGCTCGTGTTCGACGGCGCGGGCGAGGAGGTCGCGCGCCATCCGCAGCGCGGCGTGCTCACCCCGGCGACGGCCAAGGCGCTCGGCGCGGAGCTCGCCGAGCGCAACGCGCAGGGGCGGCCGACGGTCACCTTTGAGCCCGACCAGTCCGCGCTGCGCGACCGCGCGCTGGCCGTCCCGGTGCCCGGCAGGCGTGGGACGCCGGCGGCTGGCTGGCTCGTGGTGGTGAGCGAGAAGGCCCCGCTCGGGGACTTCGAGCGGCTGATCGCGCGGCAGGCGTCGATCGTGGTTGGGCTCGAGCTCATGCGCGAGCGCGTCGTCCGGGAGACGGAGCGCCGCCTAGCCGGCGATCTGCTCGCCGACGCCCTGAGCGGCCGCTTCACGCCCGAGGAGCTGAGCGGGCGCCTGCGCCCCTTCGGGATCCACGACGAGGGCGCGGTGCTCGTGTTCGAGCTCGACGACCCGACCGGCGCTGAGTCCCTGCTCGAGGCCGCGCTCGACGAGCAGGGCGTCGCCGCCCTGGTCGCGACCACGGCGGCGGCGGGGAGCCCGCTTTTGTGCGCGATCGTGCCGGGCGACCGCGACCCGATCGAGATCGCCCGCCACGCCCGCAAGGCGCTGCTGCCGACCGCGCCCGAGGTGCGCGCGGCTGCCAGCCGCCCGGTCGGGGTCGGTTCGCTGCGGCGCGGCTTCCACGAGGCGCGGTGCGCGCTCGAAGCCACGTCCTTCAACGAGAACGGCGACGCGCCCGACGTGGCGTCGCATCGCGACCTCGGCGCGTTCACGCTGCTGCTCGCCCTCCAGGACGACGAGGCCCTGCGGCTGTATGCGGACGGCCTGCTCGAGCCGATCGAGCGCGGCGAGGGAGAGTACGGGGGTGAGCTGCTGCGCTCGCTCGAGGCCTTCATCGAGAACAACGGGAACTGGGAGCGCGCGGCCCGGCAGCTCTACTGCCACCGGCACACGCTCCGGTACCGGATCCGCAAGATCGAGGAGCTCACCGGTCGCGACCTTGGGCGCGCCACTGACCGGATCGAGCTTTGGCTGGCACTGCAGGCGCGCGAGTTGGTCAAGTGAGTCAGCTAGCGAGGTGACGCTGTGAAGGTTGGAGTTCCCACCGAGATCAAGGCCGACGAGTACCGCGTCGCGCTGACCCCGATCGGGGTCCGCGAGCTCGTCGAGCACGGCCACGAGGTGCTCGTTCAGGCAGGGGCCGGAGAGGGCAGTGCGATCAGCGACGCGGACTACGAGGCGCAGGGCGCGCGCGTGGTGCCGACCGCCGAGGACGTCTTCGGCGAGGCCGAGATGATCCTCAAGGTCAAGGAGCCGCAGATGCCCGAGGTCGCGATGCTGCGCCCCGAGCACGTCCTGTTCACGTACCTGCACCTGGCGCCGGCCCCAGAGCTCACCAAGGCACTGTGCGAGAGCGGCGCGACCTGCATCGCGTACGAGACCGTCGAGGACCGCAACGGGCGCCTGCCCCTGCTCGCCCCGATGTCGGAGATCGCGGGCAGGATCGCGACCCAAGCGGGCGCGTTCATGCTGGAGAAGCCGCTGGGCGGCCGCGGGATCCTGCTCGGCGGGGTCCCCGGCGTCGCGCCGGCCAACGTGATGATCATCGGCGGCGGCGCGGTCGGCATGAACGCCGCCTTCATCGCGATCGGCATGGAGGCGGACGTGTTCGTCTACGACAAGAACATCGACCGCCTGCGCGAGCTCGACATCGCGTTCGCGGGCCGCGCGTCGACCATCTTCAGCTCGACGCTGTCGATCGAGGAGCGGCTGCCGACCGTCGACCTCGTGATCGGCGCCGTGCTGGTGCCCGGCGCCGCGGCGCCGAAGGTGATCACCCGCGACCAGCTCAAGCTGCTCAAGCCGAGCGCGGTGCTCGTCGACGTCGCGATCGATCAGGGCGGGTGCTTCGAGACGTCGCGGCCGACGACCCACTCCGACCCGACGTACGAGGTCGACGGGATCATCCACTACTGCGTCACGAACATGCCGGGCGCGGTGCCGATCACCTCGACCTACGCGCTCACGAACGCGACCCTGCCGTACGCGCTGGCGCTCGCCGACCTGGGCGTCGCCGAGGCCGTGCGGCGCGACCCCGGGCTGCGGCCGGGCATCAACGTCGCGAACGGCTCGGTCACGCACCCGGCCGTCGCGCGGGACACGGGCTTCGACTACGTGCCGCCCGAGGAGGCGCTCGGGTTTGAGAACCCCGCCGTCACCGTCGACGGCAACGCGGGCGCGACGGCCGCGCAAGCGGCGGCGGGCTCGGGTTGAGGAGCCCGGGTCCCAACCGGACCACGACAACAACCCCGAACACGAGGAGAGCGAACAAGATGACCACCACCGCCGGTCCAGTCACCAAGCTGCAGAACTTCATCAACGGCGAGTTCGTCGATCCCTCCAGCGGCGAGACCGAGGACGTCATCAACCCGGCGACGGGCGAGGTGATCGCGCAGGCGCCGCTCTCGACCGAGGAGGACGTGAACCGCGCGGTAGCCGCCGCGAAGAAGGCGTTCGAGAAGTGGCAGAAGACCACGCCGCGCGAGCGCTCGGAGATGCTCCTGAAGCTCGCCGACGCGATCGAGGAGCACGGCGATGAGTTCGCCGACCTGGAGTCGGCTGACGCGGGCAAGCCGCGCCAGTCCTTCATCGACGACGAGCTCGGCATGTGCGCCGACAACCTGCGCTTCTTCGCGGGCGCGGCGCGCAACCTCGAGGGCAAGGCCGCGGGCGAGTACGTGGAGAACCACACCTCGTTCATCCGCCGCGAGCCGGTCGGCGTCTGCGCGCAGATCACGCCCTGGAACTACCCGCTGATGATGGCGATCTGGAAGATCGGGCCCGCGTTCGCGGCGGGCTGCACGTCCGTGCTGAAGCCCGCGGAGAACACGCCGCTCTCGACCTTCAAGCTCGCCGAGATCGCGGCCGAGATCCTCCCGCCCGGTGTCTTCAACGTGATCGGAGGCCACGGCGACAAGGCCGGGGCGGCGCTCGTGCGCCACAAGGACGTCGACTTCGTCTCGCTCACCGGCTCGCCGGAGACCGGCAAGTGGATCGCGCGCGAGGCGGCGGACACGCTCAAGCGCGTGCACCTCGAGCTCGGCGGCAAGGCGCCGGTGATCGTCTTCGACGACGTCGACCTCGATGCGACGCTCGAGTTCATCGCGGCGACGGCGCTGTTCAACGCCGGCCAGGACTGCACGGCGGCGTGCCGCATCCTCGCCTCGTCGAAGGTCTACGACGATGTGGTGTCCGGGCTCGCCGAGGAGGCCAAGGGCTACAAGATGGGCGACCTCAGCGACCCCGAGACGAACCTCGGCCCGGTGATCTCCGAGCGCCAGCGCGAGCGCGTCAGCGGGTTCATCGAGCGTAAGCCTGAGCATGCCGAGGTCGTCACCGGCGGCAAGGCGCCCGATCTGCCCGGCTTCTTCTACGAGCCCACGGTGGTCGCCAACCTCGAGCAGGACGACGAGATGGTCCAGAACGAGATCTTCGGGCCGGTCATGACCGTCCAGCGCTTCGACGACGAGGAGAAGGCGATCGAGTGGGCCAACGGCACCCGCTACGGCCTGGCGGCGTCGGTGTGGACCCGCGACATCGGCCGCGCGCTGCGCGTCACCAACGCGCTGCGGTTCGGCGCAGTGTGGGTGAACAACCACATCACGATGGCCTCGGAGATGCCCCACGGCGGGTACAAGCAGTCCGGCTACGGCAAGGACATGTCGATGTACTCGGTGGAGGACTACACCGAGGTCAAGCACGTGATGATCAACATCGAGTAGCCCGCCACTCATCGGGGAGCACCCAAGCCTCGCGGGGGAGACTCGCGGGATCGAAACGGGCGAGGAGCTCAACGGGGGTCGGCTCCTCGCCCGGCTCCGCGAGCCCGAGCGAGCGCGCGAGCCGGGCGGCCACCTGCGCCGGTGAGAGGCCCTTGGCGGCGAGGTCGCGCAGCGTGACCGCGCCGTGGCGCTTGGCGAGGCGCTGGCCGTCGGGGCCGAGCACGAGCGGCACGTGCGCCCACGTCGGGCGCTCGTAGCCGAGCAGGTCGTAGAGAAGCGCCTGTCGCGGCGTGGAGGAGAGCAGATCGTCGCCGCGCACGATCTCGCCGATGCCCTGCGCGGCGTCGTCGACGACGACCGCGAGGTTGTAGGCGAAGGCGCCGTCGCGGCGCACGAGGACGATGTCGTCCACCGTGCGGGTTACCTCGCCGTGGAGCCGGTCCGAGGCGGTGACCACGGCGCCCTCGGCGCGCAGCCGCAGCGCGTGCTGCTCACCCGCCTCGACCCGCCGGCGCGCTTCGCTAGGCGCAAGGCGCGCGCAGGTGCCGGGGTAGACGAGCTCGGCGTCCTCGCCGTGCTGGGCAGATGCTGCCTCGCGGATCTCGCGGCGCGAGCAGAAGCAGGGGTAGGTGAGCCCGTCGCGCTCGAGCCGCTCGAGCGCCTCGGCGTAGAGCTGCTTGCGCTCCGACTGGCGGACGGGCGGCTCGTCCCAGTCGAGCCCGATCGCGCGCAGGTCTTCGAGCTGCTGGGTGACGTAGCGCTCTCGCACGCGGCCCTCGTCGAGGTCCTCGACGCGCACCAGAAAGCGCGCGCCCTGGGAGCGCGCGAACAACCAGGCGAGCAGCGCGGTGCGCAGGTTCCCGAGGTGGAGCTCGCCCGTGGGCGAGGGCGCGAAGCGGCCGTCGGCGTTCATAGCGCGCGCACCAGGGCAGCGACGACCGACCCGACGACGACGGCGCCGAGCAGCGCCGTGCGGCGGACGACGAGCAGCGCGCCGGCGGCGGCCACGCCGGCGGCGCGCGCGTCGACGACGATCTCCCCATCCGCGCTTGTGAACGTCTGCACCACGACGAGCGCGGCGAGCAGCGCGGGCGCCATCAGCGCGATGGTTCGCATGGCGGGCGCGGGGAGCGGGCGGCCCCCGATCAGCACCGGGCCGGACGCCTTGATCGCGACCGTGATCACGATCAGCGCGAGGATGGTGGTCCAGGTGTCGCTCACGCGTGGCCCCCTTCGGTTTCCGACGGGTCCCAGCGTTTCGCCCACGTGGTGAGGCCGAGCAGGGCCGCGAGGCAGGCGGCGATGATGGGCACGCCCGGGGGCGCGACCGGGGTCAGGGCGAGGGCGATCGCCACCGCCGCGACCACGGCAGCCACCGCGAGCGGCCCGCGCCGCACCTCCCCGAAGAGCAGCGCGAGGAAGAAGGCGGGGAAGGCGGCGTCGAGCCCGAGGGCGTCAGGGTCGCCGATCAGCTCGCCGGCGAAGACGCCGACCGCGGTGCCCACGACCCAGGCGACGTAGGTGGGGAGGGTCGCGGCCATCATGAAGTCCGTGTCGAAGCGGCCGCCGCCGCGGTTCGCGAGAGCCCAGGTCGCGTCGACCATCGTCTGGCCGACCAGCGCTCGGCGCAGCGCGCTGCCCTCGAGCGAGGGGGCGAGCGCGATCCCCATGGGTCCGAAGCGGGCGTTCATCAGCATGCCGGCCGCGATCGCGGCCCACGCGCCGCCGCCGGCCGCGAGCACGGCGAGTGCTGCGAACTGCGCGGAGCCGGCGAACACGAGCGCCGACATCACGATTGGCGCGACCGTGCCCATCACCGGGCGCGCGAGCACGCCGAAGGAGATGCCGATCAAGCCGGTAGCGACCGCGATCGGGATGCCGGCCTCGAAGCCGGTTCGCAGGGAGTCTCGAACTTGAACGTCGGCGGCGGCGGGCATCGACGCAGGAAGCTAGCCAAACGAGAAGGGCGCGCCCGGCAGTGGGGCGCGCCCTTTCGTTACGGACGGTTTGCTCTGCGTGTGGTCTAGAAGCGGCCCTTGTGCCGCGCGCTGCGGCGGGGGACGTTCGCAAAGCCCTTCTTGATGTTCTTGCTCCAGCCCGGGCCGGACTCACCGTCGTCGGGCTGCGAGGTGTCGAAGCGCAGGCCCGCGATCACCACGAAGGCGTGATCGCCGTCCGCGTAGACCGTGATCCACTTGCCCTTGCCCTTCTTGCCCCAGCTGCGGAAGCTCCCCGAGGGCACTGGGCTCTTGAGCAGCTTGGCGCCGTGCTTGCCGAGCACGTAGCTGACCGCGCCCGAGCAGTCGTAGCCGCGGTCGTTCCAGCGCCGGTGGCCGCCGCCGTAGACGTAGGGCTTGTCGTCGATCCGGTTGGCGGCGCGGATCGCGCGCTTCACGCGCTGCGGGGCGTTGGCAGGCGGGACGGCCTTGCCGTTCTTCTTGAGCTTCGCCTTGCTGCCCGGGACGGTGTTCCCGCCGCTTTCACCACCCGCGCTGATTCCGCCACTAGCCGCGATGGCGGTGCCGCCGCTCATCGCCATGACGACCGCGCCGGTAATGAAGGCGAGCGCCAGCGTTCTGCGCGGCCGCTTGCGGTTGTGTTCGGAGTTCACTAACCAGTCTCCTTGTGATTGCGCCTACGGGGTTAGCTGACGGGCTGGCACGCAAAGGAGTCGCGCCCTCGCTTCCCAGCGAAGCGAGTTAGCCCCAATGAACGGTTCCCCCGCTCCCCGCCCTGCCGCGGGGACTCGGCTTACCGGTTTTCAGGACGCGCAGAGGCTAGCGGATCGGTGAGCGGATTGCAAAGAACTGCTCACAATCGCTTGAAAATGGCTTAGGCGAGCGGTTCGCTCAGGCCGGGTTCTGCCGCGCCCACTCGACTATCCGTTCGGATCCCGAGATCACGTCCCCGTCGTCGGTGACGAGCACGGGGACCGAGCGCTGTCCGGAGATCCGCTCGACCTCGCGTCGCCCCTCGGTCATCACGTGCAGCATCTTGGGGCCCACGCCGAGGCCGCGCACCTTGACGACCTCGGGATCGTGCCCGGCTTCGCGCAGCGCGTTGTAGGCGTTCGCGCAGGGATGCCCCCCAGGCCGGGGCGTTTGCATCGTCGTCCAGCACACGTAGAGCTTCATGCGCGCGAACCTAACCCGCCGGGCGGCCCCGGCGGGGCGCTTACCGCTTGTCGGTCTGGTTGGCCGCGACCGCGTCGGCAACCCGCACGGCGCCGGTCGCGCGCGCCAGGCGGCCGGCGAGCTCGGGCCAGCGCGCGGCGAAGCGGGCGGCGGCTCGTTGGCGGAGCGGCGCGACGGCGATCTCGGCGCGGTCGCGCTCGATCGCGGCGACCACGGCGTCGGCGACCTGGCGCGGGGTGCCGGTGCCGCCGATCGCGGGCGCCTTGACGCCCGAGTCGGCGAACATCCCCGCCTCGCGGATCAGGCCGGGGAGCACGACGGACGCGCTGAGCGGCGTGTCGCGGAGGTCCTCGCGCAGGCCCAAGGCGAACCCGCGCAGACCGAACTTCGTGCCCGAGTACAGGGACGCGCGCGCGGTGGCGGCGATGCCGTTGAGCGAGGAAACGTAGACGAAGTGCCCGCGCCCACGCGCGCGCATCGGCTCAAGCAGCGCGTGGGTCATGAGGATCGGCGCCTCGAGGTTCACCCGCAGCGCCCGCTCGATGCGGACCCGGTCCATGTCCTCGAGCCGACCCGACGCGGGCAGCCCGGCGTTGGCGACCAGCACGTCGATCTCGCCCGCGTCCGCCACCAGGCGCAGCGCCGCGTCGGGCTCCGCGAGGTCGCTCACCAGGGCGCGGTGTCCCTCACCGGGCAGCTCGGCGGCGAGCGCCTCGAGCTCGGGCCCCTTGCGCGAGCTCAGCACGAGCCGCGCGCCGCGCTCGGCCAGGCCCGCGGCGATCGCACGACCCAGCCCCCCGGTGGCGCCCGTGAGCAGGACGGTGGCTCCAGCCAGCTCCATCGCAGCGGGAACGTACCAGCGGGCCGGGGCGTGGGTGGGCGCTCGGACGGTTTGCGGTGGCACGCGTCGGCGATCGGGGCGCCCGCGAATCCGTGATTTTCACGCCGTTTCCGCACATCGGTCCCGGTTAGCGGAATACTGGGGCTATGAGCAAAGACACCTTCGGCGCGCGCGCCACACTCGACGTCTCCGGTCGTCAGTACGAGATCTTCCGACTCGACGCGCTGCAGCAGCGCTTCGACGTCGCTCGGCTCCCCTACTCGCTCAAGGTCCTACTCGAGAACGTGCTGCGGCTCGAGGACGGCGAGTCGATCACGGCGGAGGACGTCGAGGCGATCGCGAGCTGGGACGCCAAGGCCGAGCCGTCGGTGGAGATTCCCTTCACGCCGGCCCGGGTGCTCATGCAGGACTTCACGGGCGTGCCCGCGATCGTCGACCTCGCCGCGATGCGCGACGCGATGGAGGAGCTCGGCGGGGACGCCTCGCGCATCAACCCGCTCGTCCCGGTCGACCTCGTCATCGACCACTCGGTCCAGGTCGACGCGTTCGGCAACCCCCGCGCCTTCGACATCAACGCCGACCGCGACTACGAGCGCAACCGCGAGCGCTACGCGTTCCTGCGCTGGGGCCAGCAGGCCTTCGACAACTTCCGCGTGGTGCCGCCGGCGACCGGCATCTGCCACCAGGTGAACCTCGAGTACCTGGGTCAGGTCGTCTTCCAGCGCGAGGTCGACGGGGTGTTGCAGGCTTACCCGGACACGCTCGTCGGCACCGACTCGCACACGACGATGATCAACGGCCTCGGCGTGCTCGGCTGGGGCGTGGGCGGGATCGAGGCGGAGGCCGCGATGCTCGGTCAGCCGATCTCGATGCTGCTGCCGCAGGTGATCGGCTTCAAGCTCTCCGGTGAGCTGCGCGAGGGCGCGACGGCGACCGACCTCGTGCTCAAGGTCACCGAGATGCTGCGCGAGCGCGGCGTGGTCGGCAAGTTCGTCGAGTTCTTCGGGCCGGGCCTGCACACGCTCGGGCTCGCCGACCGCGCCACGATCGGCAACATGTCGCCGGAGTTCGGCTCGACCTGCGCGATCTTCCCGATCGACGCCGAGACCCTCCGCTACCTCGAGTTCACCGGGCGGCCCACCGAGCTGATCGAGCTCGTCGACGCCTACGCGCGCGAGCAGGGGCTCTTCCACACCGAGGACTCCGAGGACCCGACCTTCTCCGACACGCTCGAGCTCGACCTCGGCGACGTCGAGCCCGCGATCGCCGGCCCGCGGCGCCCGCAGGACCGGATCGCGCTCTCCGACGCGCGCGCGGCGTTCCTGGAGTCGCTCGCCGAGTTCGACCCCGACGCGGCGGGCATGCTCGGCGAGGGGCCGGTCAACGGCTCCTACGACGAGACGGTGGCGGAGAGCTTCCCGGCCTCCGACCCGCCCGCCGAGGAGCATTCCGAGGCCGCCGACAAGCCGGAGCCCGCGGTGACCGGCACGGCCACGGCGGCGCGCAAGGCGAAGCCGGTGAAGGTCACGCTCGAGGACGGCACGGAGGTCGAGCTCGACCACGGCCGCATCGTGATCGCCGCGATCACGAGCTGCACGAACACCTCGAACCCGAGCGTGATGATCGGTGCCGGGCTGCTCGCCAAGAAGGCGGTCGAGCGGGGCCTGCGCTCGCAGCCGTGGGTGAAGACGTCGCTCGCCCCGGGTTCGACGGTCGTCACCGACTACCTCAAGCAGGCCGGGCTCGACAAGTACCTCGACCAGCTCGGCTTCAATCTCGTCGGCTACGGGTGCACGACCTGCATCGGCAACTCCGGCCCGCTGCCCGGGGAGATCTCCGAGGCGGTGAACGAGAACGACCTGGTCGTCTGCTCGGTGCTCTCGGGCAACCGCAACTTCGAGGGCCGGATCAACCCGGACGTGCGCAACAACTACCTGGCCTCACCGCCGCTGTGCGTGGCGTACGCGCTGGTCGGCCGCATGGACGTCGACATCACGAGCGAGCCGCTGGGCACCGACCCCGACGGCGAGCCGGTCTACCTGAGCGACATCTGGCCGTCCAGCGACGAGATCAAGCGCACCGTCGCCGACGCGGTCCGCGCCGACATGTTCAAGAAGAACTACGCGGACGTGTTCACCGGCGACGAGCGCTGGCGCGAGCTCGAGACCCCGTCGGGCGACCGCTACTCGTGGCCCGAGTCGACCTACGTGCGGCGCCCGCCGTTCTTCGAGGGCATCCCCTCGGAGCCGCCACCCGTGGAGCCCGTCGTCGGCGCCCGGGTGCTCGCGCTGCTCGGCGACTCCGTGACCACCGACCACATCTCGCCCGCCGGCGCGATCAAGAAGGACTCGCCCGCCGGCCGCTGGCTCATCGACCAGGGCGTCGAGGTGCGCGACTTCAACTCCTACGGGTCGCGCCGCGGCAACCACGAGGTGATGATGCGCGGCACGTTCGCGAACGTGCGCCTACGCAACCGCCTGGTCGATCGCGAGGGCGGCTACACGCGCCACTTCCCGGATGGCGAGGAGATGCCGATCTACGACGCGGCGATGAAGTACGCCGAGGAGGGCGTGCCGCTGGTAGTGCTCGGCGGCAAGGAGTACGGCTCGGGCTCGTCGCGCGACTGGGCCGCCAAGGGCACTCGGCTGCTCGGCGTGCGCGCCGTGATCGCCGAGAGCTTCGAGCGCATCCACCGCTCGAACCTGATCGGCATGGGCGTGCTGCCGCTGCAGTTCCCCGACGGCGAGTCGGTCGACTCACTCGGCCTCACCGGCGAGGAGGTCTTCGACGTCGAGGGCATCGAGGAGGCCCTGGAGAAGCCGACCTCCGAGCGCCGTACGGTCCGCGTCAAGGCCACCCGCGACGGCGCCGATCCGATCGAGTTCGACGCGACGGTGCGCCTGGACACGCCGAATGAGGTGAGCTACTACAAGCACGGCGGCATCCTGCATCGCGTGCTCAGGGAACTCCGGTAGCGGCTGGTTCGCCGGTTAGCCGGGACGAAGCCGTCTCGGCAGCTCTTGTAGCGGACCGCCCAGCCGCAGCTTTGCGGGCCCCGAAAAGAGGCGGGGCGGGGCCGTGGGAGGCAGGGGGTCCACACGGCCCGCGCCACCGCCTTGCGCGTCGGTAGCCAGGGAGGGATGCCGACGCGATCGTCCCCGGAGGCGGGACTGGCCGGGGACGAGCCTTGCAAGTCCCTTCTCTCGCTCCCTGCGCGGGTCGCGCTCATTCTTGCCCATGCGCGCCCGCCGTGTCAATAGCGGTTCCGTCACCAGCGTTGGTAGCCAATTCACCCCTGCTTTGCAGGGGCATTGGCCACTAAGCCGTTTCCCCGTACTTGCGCTCGATGACCTCGATCGCGATCACGCTGCCAACGGGCCCGACCGGCGTGAGCGTCGCGGCCAGCAGCGTGTAGGGCGCCTCCCTGCGCAGCACCGCAACCCAGATCAGCAGCGCCAGCACGATGAACCCGATCCCGTGCGCCATGCCGGCGTAGAAGGTTTCGTGCTCCATCCCGGGCCCCAGCCAGACCACGAGCAGGATCCCGAACAGGACCAGCTCGATCCAGGACGCGATCTTCACGACCCGAAACAGCGGCCCCGGCTTGGGGCGCCGCAGCACGTCGCTCGGCCGCTCGGGCCGCGGCGTGGACGCTGACTGGGCGGGACTGGCCATCACCGGGAAACCTAGCCGCGCGCCCGTTCGCCCGCGCCCGCGCCCCCGCGCGACGGCCGCAAGCGAAGCGCCCGCTGGGCGCGGGCGCTTCGAGCAGTCTCGGTTGCGCTAGGCCGACAGCGCCGTGAGCACGATCCGCTCCTGCTCGGAGCGGTGCGCCGCCGGGTAGCCCTCGCTCGGGCTCGCGCGCGGCGGGCGCCCGACGTAGCCGAAACGGACGCCCTCGGGAACGATCTCGGGCATGCGCCGCGCCATCACGCTCCAGGCGCCCATGTTCTTCGGCTCCTCCTGGACCCAGAGGATCTCCTTGAGGTTCGGGTAGCGGGCGATGAGCGTCTGGATCTGGTCGCGCGGCCACGGGTAGAGCAGCTCGACCCTCGCGATCGCGACCGAGGTCGCCTCCTCGCGGCGCTGGTGCGAGTCGAGGTCGTAGTAGACCTTCCCCGAGCACAGCGCGAGGCGCGTGATCTCCTCCTCGCGGCCGGCGGCCCGAGGGTCGTCCAGCACGAACTGGAAGGTGCCGTTCGTCAGGTCGGCGAGCTTCGAGCTCGCGGCCGGCAGGCGCAGCAGCCCCTTCGGGGTGAAGATGACCAGCGGTCGCGGCTTGGCGATCCGCGCCTGGCGCCGCAGGAGGTGGAAGTACTGCGCGGCCGTCGTTGGGTTCGCGAGCCGCATGTTGCCCTCCGCGGCGAGCTGGATGAAGCGCTCGATGCGGGCGCTCGAGTGCTCGGGCCCCGAGCCCTCGTAGCCGTGCGGCAAGAGCAGCGTGAGGCGCGTCGTCTGACCCCACTTCGCCTCGCCGGCGGCGATGAAGCTGTCGATGATCACCTGCGCGCCGTTGGCGAAGTCGCCGAACTGCGCCTCCCAGAGGATCAGGCTCTCCGGCGAGGCGGCCGAATAGCCGTACTCGAAGCCGAGGCACGCGTTCTCCGACAGCGGGCTGTTGTGGATCTCGAACGGGGCCAGTGCGCCCGACAGGTTCTGGATCGGCGCGTACTTGAGCCCGGTCTTCTCGTCGTGCAGGACGAGGTGGCGGTTCGAGAACGTGCCGCGCTCGGTGTCCTGCCCGGTCAGGCGGATGTGCGTGCCCTCGGTGAGCAGTGACGCGAACGCGAGCGCCTCGGCGTGGCCCCACTCGATCGGGCCCTCGTCCAGGACCTCGCGGCGCCGCTCGAGCGGCTTGCGCAGCTTGCGGTGGATGGCGAAGCCGTCGGGCACCCGCAGGAGCTGCTCGTTGAGCTCGCGCAGGCGCCGCTCGGGGACGGCCGTCTCGACCTCAGGCGAGCGCGTCCGGTCGAGCTCGCCGGTGCCGATGTGCGTGGAGGTCGGGTCCTCGTACTCGCCCGACTCCATCTTGCGCCGCAGCTCCTTGTGCGCGCTGGAGAGCTCCTCGAGCCGGCGCTTCGCGTCGGCCTCAACGTCGTCGGGCGTGACGATGCCCTCCTTGACCAGTCGCTCGGCGTAGATCTCGGAGACCGGCGGGTGGTTCTTGATCTTGGCCGCCATCGTGGGCTGCGTGTAGGCGGGCTCGTCGGTCTCGTTGTGCCCGTAGCGGCGGTAGCCGATCACGTCGATCACGACGTCGCGGCCGAAGCGCTCACGGTAGGCCATCGCCAGGCGCACGGCGGCGATGCAGGCCTCGGGGTCGTCCGCGTTCACGTGGATCAGCGGGCAGTTGAAGCCCTTCGCCAAGTCGGCCGCGTACGGGGTCGAGCGGCCCTCATGCGGGTCGGTCGTGAAGCCCACCTGGTTGTTGGTGATGATGTGGATCGTGCCGCCGGTCGAGTAGCCCTCGATCGACTGCAGGTTGAGCGTCTCGGCGACCACGCCCTGCCCCGGGAACGCCGCGTCCCCGTGGAGCAGGAGCGGCACGGCGCTCTTCGGGTCGTGGTGCAGCTTCGGCCCGGAGTGCTCGGTCTGCGAGGCGCGCGCCGCGCCCGTGACCACCGGGTCCACGTACTCGAGGTGCGACGGGTTCGGGTAGAGCCGGATCCGGATCTCGTCGCCGCTCTCGGTGGTGATGAGGTTCTCGGCGCCGTAGTGGTACTTCACATCGCCAGTGCCCGAGTGGGGGATCGCGGCGATCGCCTTCACGCGGTGGATGTCCTTCGCGCCCTCGAACTCGGCCATGATCGACTCCGGCGAGCGGCCGAGGTTGTGCGCGAGCACGCTCAGCCGGCCGCGGTGCGCCATGCCGATCACGACCTCCTCGGCGCCGCTCGACGCGGCGGTGCGGACGAGCTCGTCGATCATCGGGACCACGACGTCGAGGCCCTCGATCGAGAACATCTTCTGGCCGAGGTAGGTCTTCTGCAGGAAGCGCTCGAAGTGGAAGACCTCGGTCAGGCGGGAGAGCAGCCTGCGCTTCTCCTCGTCGGTCAGCGGCTTGCGGTGCGCGCCGGTCTCGATCATGTCGCGCAGCCAGACGCGCTGCTGGTGCGAGGAGAGGTGCTCGATCTGGTACGCGATCGTGCCGCAGTAGGCCTCGCGCATGCGCGGGAGCGCCTCGAGCAGGGTCTCGCCCTCGACCCCGATCCGCAGGATCGAGGCCGGGATCCGCGACATGAGCTCGGGCGTCAGGTTCAGGTTCTCGGGCTCGAGCGCGGGGTCGCCCTTGGGCTCGTCGGCGAGCGGGTTGACGTGCGCCGCCAGGTGCCCGTGGGTGCGGTACGCCTTGAGCAGCGAGGTCGCGGCCTGCACCGCCTGCAGCAGCTCTCGGTCGGGCTCGGCCTGCACGACCGCGCCGCTCGGGGCGTCGGCCGGGGTCGAGCCGGACAGGGGCGGCGCCGACGCCGAGGCCGGATGCGCGTTGGTGACCGGGCGCTCGGAGACGCCCAGCGCGCGGGCTACCTCCTCGTAGAACTCGTCATCGCCCTGGAGGAGCTGGTCGATCCGCCGCAGGAACGAGCCTGACTCGGCGCCCTGGATGATCCGGTGGTCGTAGGTGGACGTCATCGTCGTCACCTTCGAGATGCCGAGCATCCGGATCTTCTCGGCGGGCGCGTGGGCCCATTCGGGCGGGTAGGCGATCGAGCCGACGGCGACGATCGTCCCCTGGCCGGCGAGCAGCCGCGGAACCGAGGCGACCGTGCCCAGCCCGCCCGGGTTGGTGAGCGTGATGTTCGTCCCCTGGAAGTCGTCGGCGGAGAGCTTGTTCTCGCGCGTCTTCGCGATCAGCTCCTCGTAGCGCTTGTGGAAGGCGGCGAAGTCCATCTGGTCCGCGCCCTTGATGCAGGGCACGAGCAGCGAGCGGGAGCCGTCCTTGCGCTCCACGTCCACGGCGATGCCGAGGTTCACGCCGGCGTCGACGGTGACGTGCGGCTTGCCGTCGACCTCGCTGTAGGTGCGAGTCATGACCGGCCACTCCTTGGCCGCCTTCACGATCGCCCAGGCGATCAGGTGCGTGAACGAGACCTTGAGCCCGCGCGCCGAGAGCTCGTTGTTGAGCGCCTTGCGCTTGGCGTCGAGCGTGTCGACCGGCAGCGTGCGGAACGAGGTCGCCGTCGGCATCTGCCGGCTCTCGTTCATCGCCTGCGCGAGCATCGCGGCGGGGCCGCGCAGCGGCTTGGTTTCGCCGGCCGAGACCGCCGGGCCGGCGCCGTTCGACTCGGCCGCCGCGAGCACGTCCGCCTTGACGACCTTGCCGCCCGGGCCGCTGCCCTTCACCGTGCCCAGGTCGATCCCGGCCGCAGCCGCGGCGCGCCGGGCGATGGGAGAGGCGCGGTGTGCGTCACCGCCGGTCGCGGGCTGCTGGGCCTGCTGCGCCTGCTCGGCGGGCGCCGCGGACTGCCGCGCCGCAGTCGTGGCGGCGGCAGGCGCCTCGCCGACCGCGAGCTCGGCGAGCGGCTGCCCGACGGCGACGACGTCGTCGGGCTGGGCCAGAAGCTTCGTGATCGTGCCCGACGCGGGCGCGGGCACCTCCGCGTCGATCTTGTCGGTCGAGACCTCGACGACCGTGTCGCCCTCGGCGACGGAGTCGCCCTCGGCGACGTGCCACTCGAGGATCGTGCCCTCGGTGACCGACTCGCCCATTTCGGGCATCGCGATCTCGATCGTCTCGCCCGGCTCGCCGCCATCGCCGCTCGCGTCCTCGTCCGCGTGGGGCGTCTCGATCTGGCCGGGCTGCGAGGTCTCCGAGGGGGCCGACTGGTCGCCGATGTCGGCGTCGCCCTCACCGCCCGCCTCGACGAAGGCGGTGTCCTTGCTCTCGTCGGCCTGCTCCTGCACCGGCGCGTCACCGGCGCCGTCGCTCGTCGCCGCGCCCTGCGGGTCGATGCGGGCGAGCGCTTGGCCGACCTTCACCGTGTCGTCGGGCTGGGCGAGGATCTCGGTGACGACGCCCGACGCGGGGGCCGGGACCTCCGCGTCTATCTTGTCGGTCGAGACCTCGACGAGCGTGTCGCCCTCGTTGATGCTCTCGCCCTCGGCGACGTGCCATTCGAGGACCGTCCCTTCGGTGACGGATTCCCCCATTTGGGGCATTTGCACTTCGACAATGCCCTCGTCAGTCATCGATCAGCACCCGCCGTTCACAGCTATCGAGCTGAGTGTATGACTTGCACGATTTCCGCGCTCCGCGCGTCACTTCTCGCACGCTCCTCTTCATTTCCGGGCAGTTCACAGACCTCCGCGACCCAGCGGCGCCGTTGCCCTTCGCGCTTACCCCAGGCGGGCGACGAGCCGGGCGGCGCTCGCCGGGGCGCCGGTCGCATCGATCCGCAGCAGCTCGCGCGCGGGCGCGGTGTGCCCGCACCACGAGCAGGTAATCGGCTGGGCGGCCCCCACCGCGGGGCGCGAAGGCAGAGGCAGGTCGCACTCCGGGCAGACCATCGTGCCCCGCGCGATCACCTGGACGCCGTCGCGCAGGAGGCGATGCTCGAGGTGGCTCTCGGCGCCGCCAAGGTTCCCCGACGAGACCCGGTCTGAGCCGGGGTCGCCTGGGTCCTGCGTGATGCGGAAAGACACTGGCGCGTTCCTTCGCTTCGCCCTATACAGGGAGTGTAGGGTCAGCGCAGGCACCGGGTAAGGGCAAGCGGCTTCAGACCGAGGAGGAGAGCGTTGAGCTACTTCGTGACCGGCGCGACGGGATTCATCGGGCGCAACCTCGTCGAGCTGCTGCTGCGCCGTGAGGGCACGATCTACGTGCTCGTCCGCGAGGGCTCGCGCGGCCGGCTGGAGGAGCTCCGCAACCGCTGGGGCGCGGACCCCGACCGCGTCGTCCCGGTCATCGGCGACCTCTCGCAGCCGCGCCTCGGGGTGAGCGACCAGGACGTCGAGCGCTTGCGCGGGCAGATCGACCACCTCTTCCACCTGGCCGCGATCTACGACGTCACTGCGGATGCCGAGACGCAGCGTGTCGCGAACGTCGAGGGCACCCGGCACATGGTCGAGCTCGCCGAGGCGGTCGAGGCGGGCCGCGTGCACATGGTGAGCTCGATCGCCGCCGCCGGCCTCTACGACGGGGTCTGGCGCGAGGACATGTTCGAGGAGGCCCAGAACCTCGACACCAATCCCTACTTCCGCACGAAGCACGAGTCCGAGGCCGTGGTGCGCAACGAGTGCACGCGCCCCTGGCGCGTGTACCGCCCCGGGATCGTCGTCGGCAACTCCGAGACCGGGGAGATGGACAAGGTCGACGGCCCCTACTACTTCTTCAAGCTCATCCGCCGGATTCGCAACGCCGTGCCGCAGTGGGCGCCGATGCTGGGCGTCCAGGGGCGCGAGGTGAACATCGTCCCGGTCGATTTCGTGGTCCGGGCGATGGACCACATCGCGCACACGGAGGGCCTCGACGGGCAGGCGTTCCACCTCACCGACCCGAACCCGCACACCGCGGGCGAGGTCATCGACATCTTCGCCCGCGCCGCGCACGCTCCCGAGACCACCGTGAAGGTGCCGGCGGCGGCGACCGAGGCGCTCGAGCCGGTCCTGCGCGCGGCGATCAGCAGCGTCCCGCTCCTGCGGTTCGCCGCCGAGCGCGTGCTCGCCGACTTCGGGATCCCGCCCGAGGTGCTCGTCTACGTCAACTGGCCGACCAAGTTCGACTCACGCCGCACGCAGGCCGTGCTCGCCGGGACCGATATCTCGGTCCCGCCGCTCGAGGCGTACGCGGGCAAGCTCTGGGACTACTGGGAGCGCCACCTCGACCCGGACCTCTACCGCGACCGCACGCTCGTCGGCGTCGCGCGCGGGCGCCGCGGGGTGATCGGCGGCATCACGGAGATCATCAGCAACCAGATCCCCGACGAGGTCGTGCGCATGGCGCGCAAGCTCCAGGGTTCGACCTCGCTCGAGCAGGCTGTGCGCGGGCGGGTGGTGATGGTCACGGGCGCCTCGTCCGGAATCGGGCGCTCGGCCGCGCTCAAGATCGCGGACGCGGGCGGGATCGTCCTGCTCGTCGCGCGCACGCCGGAGAAGCTCGAGGCGACCAAGGAGCAGATCGAGGCCGGCGGGGGCATTGCGTACATCCACCGCTGCGACCTGGCCGACATGGAGGACATCGACCGGATGGCGACCGAGGCGCTGGAGCAGCACGGACACGTCGACGTGCTGATCAACAACGCCGGGCGCTCGATCCGCCGCTCGATCGCGCTCTCCTACGACCGCTTCCACGACTTCGAGCGCACCATGCAGCTCAACTACTTCGGGGCGGTGCGCCTGATCCTCAAGGTGCTGCCTGTTATGCGCGAGCGGCGCTCGGGGCACATCATCAACATCAGCTCGATCGGCGTGCAGACGAACACGCCGCGGTTCTCGGCGTATGTGGCCTCGAAGGCGGCGCTCGACGCGTTCTCGCGGTGCATTGCGTCGGAGATCTACGACGACAACGTGCACATCACGACCATCCACATGCCGCTGGTGCGCACGCCGATGATCGCGCCGACGAAGATGTACCGGCGCTTCCCGACGATCACGCCGGACGAGGCGGCGGACATGATCTGCGAGGCGATCATGTACAAGCCGAAGCGGATCGCGACCCCGCTCGGCAACCTCGGCCAGATCCTCTACGCGATCAACCCGCGCTCGGTCGACTACATCCTGAACAGCGCCTACCACCTGTTCCCCGACTCGGCGGCGGCGCGCGGCGAGCGAAAGGAGGCTCAGCCGACGGAGCAGACGGCGAGCGACGAGGCGACGCGCCAGCAGCTCGCGTTCGCGTACCTGATGCGCGGGATCCACTGGTAGCCCCCAGCTGCCAGCCCCCAGCTGCCAGCTGCGTGGGCCGCGGCTGCGCGCAACCAGCAGGCGCGCGGCGCACGTGTCTTCAACCGGTGACGCTTGGGTCGCCGGACCGGCGACCGACGACCGAGACCGGCGACCGGCGACCAATACGCGGCCAGTTCACTTGACAAGCGCGGCCCCTACGGCAAGGATGCCGCGACTTCAGGCACTCGACCCAGGAGGGGGGACGCTCTACTGATGCATCGTTGGTTCCGCTGTGCGCTGCTGGCCTGCGTCGTGGCGGTCGCGGGCGCCGGCTCGGCGAGCGCGGCGACGATCAAGGTCACGACGAAGAAGGACGAGTTCGGCACGGGCCCAAAGAAGTGCTCGCTGCGCGAGGCGGTCCAGGCGGCGAACACCGATAAGAGGTTCGGCGGCTGCCCGAGGGGGAAGGGCCGGGACGTGATCGTGCTCGGCCGCGGCACATATGAGCTCTCGATCCCGGGGACGGGCGAGGACGAGAACGCCGACGGCGACCTCGACTCGCGCGGCAACCTCACGATCCGCGGGAAGGGCCGCGCCAAGACGACGATCGACGGCAACGGGAACGTCCTGCAGGAGCGGATCCTCGAGCGCGTCGAAGGGAACCTCACGGTGGCGAAGCTGACGATGCGCAACGCCGATGCGTACACCAGCGAGTACTACGGCGCGGGCGTCGGTGCCGAGGAGTCGAGCGCCGAGGGCGGGACGCTCACCCTGCGGGGCGTCTCGATCGAGGACAACTACTCCTATTACAGCGGCGGCGGGATCGGCGTCCGCTACGGCAACCTGAAGGTCCTGAAGAGCCGCATCCTCGACAACGACGTCGACGACTACGGCGGCGGGATCTACTTCGACGCGGACGGCCGGCTGGAGATCCTCAACTCGGTGATCGCCGGGAACCGGGCCGACGATTACACGGGCGGGGTGTACACGGACGACGGCGTCGTCGTAATCGACCGGACCGTGGTTCGCGACAACGCCGCGTACAGCTACGGCGGCGGCATCCGCCTCGACGCCCAGTCGGCGAAGATCACCCGCAGCACGATCTCGGGGAACTACTCCTATGGCGACGACGGGGGCGGCCTCTACGTCTACAGCGTCGATGAGCCCGCGATCGTCGAGAGCACGACGATCTCGAACAATCACGCCGGCGACGAGGGAGGCGGCGTGTACGTGTACTCGCCGGCCATCTTCCGCAACTCGACGATCTCCCGCAACTACGGCTACTCCTACGGCGGCGGGATCTACGCCTATGACGACGTGACCCTGCTCAACAGCACCGTCGCGCGCAACGGCGCGTACTACGGCGGCGGCGGGATCTACAACCACGGCTACGACGTCGAGTACCGCAACTCGATCGTCGCCCGCAACCACGTCAACGGCGACACCGGAGACTTCGAGGACTGCGGCGGCGCCAGCAACACGTCGCTCGGCCACAACCTGCTGGGCGACGGGACCTGCGCGAGCACGGGCAGCGACATCACCGGGGAGTCCGGCGCTCCCCTCGACCCTAAGCTCGGCGCCCTCGGCAACTACGGCGGCCCGACCGAGACCCTGCCGCTGCTCGCGGGCAGCCCGGCGATCGACAAGGGCCAGAACTGCCTGAAGAAGGACCAGCGCGGCCGCAAGCGCAAGGGGAAGTGCGATATGGGGGCGTTTGAGCGGTAAAGGTCGCCGGTCGCCGGTCACCGGTCGCCCGTTCGGCGGGCCAGAGCCGCGCAGCCCCCTGGTTGCGCACCGCTTCCCGTTTGAACCAGGCGAGGAAGGCTCTGGCCAGATACGCCTGCGCCGCCCAACCGGCGACCGGCGACCGGTAGCCGGCGACCGACTATCCGACCCAACCTAGCCACCCCACCACAGGGGGCACTACGTGGTCGCTACGTAGTCCGGTCAGGGAGTCCGCCCCGAGATGGGGGTGAGATCGCGGGCGTAGCTTGGCTCCCATCATGGACTCGCTAGAGCTCGCGCGGTGGCAGTTCGCGATCACCACCGTCTTCCACTTCCTCTTCGTGCCGGTGACGATCGGCCTCGCCGCGTTCACCGCCTACTTCCAGACGCGTTGGCATCGCAGCGGCGACGAGAAGTGGCTGCGCGCCACGAAGTTCTGGGGCAAGCTGCTTTTGATCTCGTTCGCGCTCGGCGTCGTCACCGGGATCGTCCAGGAGTTCCAGTTCGGCATGAACTGGTCGAACTACTCGCGCTTCGTGGGCGACATCTTCGGCGCACCGCTGGCGATGGAGGCGCTCGCTGCGTTCTTCGTCGAGTCGACCTTCCTCGGCCTGTGGATCTTCGGCTGGGGCCGCCTGTCCCGCAAGGTGCATCTGGCGACGATCTGGCTCGTCGCCGGCTCGACCGCGCTCTCGGCCTACTTCATCCTCGCCGCCAACTCGTGGATGCAGCACCCGGTCGGCTACGAGATCCAGGACGGCAAGGCGGTGCTGACCTCGATCTGGGCGGTGCTCACCAACAACACCGCCATCTACGCCTTCGTCCACACGATCCTGGGCGCGCTGATCACGGCGGCCACCCTGATCATCGCTGTCTCCGCCTACCACCTGCTGCGCCGCAACGAGACCGCGATCTTCAAGAGCTGCATGCGGACGGCGATCCCGGTCCTCGCCATCGCCTCGCTCTCCACCGCGATCGTGGGCCACTTCAACGGCGTGCTCATGACCGACCAGCAGCCGATGAAGATGGCCGCGGCCGACGCCGTCTTCGAGACGCAGCGCAACGCGGGGCTCTCGCTGTTCGCCGTCGGCGACTTCGAGCAGAACCCGGAGGGCTTGAAGCGCAACATCGAGATCCCCGGCCTGCTCTCGTTCATCTCCGAGCTGGACTTCGACGCCGAGGTCAAGGGGATCAACGACCTCAACGAGGAGTACCGCGCGAAGTACGGCCCCGGGGAGTACGCGCCGATCGTCGCGGTCGCCTACTGGAGCTGGCGGGCCATGATCGGTGCGGGCATCGCGATGATCGCGATCGGCTTCTACGGCTGGTGGCTGCTGCGGCGGCGCAAGCTGGAGACCTCGCACCGCTTCCTGAAGCTCGCGCTCTTCATCCCGGCGCTGCCGGTGATCGCCAACACCGCCGGCTGGATCTTCACCGAGATGGGCCGCCAGCCGTGGGTCGTCTTCGGGATGCTGAAGACGAGCGACGCGGTCTCGCCCTCGGTGAGCACCGCCGAGGTGGCGATCACGCTGATCGGGTTCACGCTGCTCTACGGCGTGCTCGCGGTGATCGGCGGCCGGATCTTCCTGCAGAAGGCCCGCAAGGGCCCCGACCCCGAGGGTGGGAGGCCGTCCGATGAGGGCGAGCCGGACCTGGCCCTCGCCTACTAGGAGGTGCCGTGATGCCCGACGTCAGCTTCCTGCAAGGCCTCTGGTTCGTCCTGATCTGCGTCCTGTGGCTGGGCTACTTCGTCCTCGAGGGCTTCGACTTCGGAGTCGGGATGCTGCTGCGGGCCGCGGGCAAAAACGACGCGGAGCGCCGCGCCGTCATCCATTCGATCGGGCCGGTCTGGGACGGCAACGAGGTCTGGCTGCTGACCGCAGGCGGCGCGACGTTCGCGGCCTTCCCCGTCTGGTACGCGACCCTCTTCTCCGGCTTCTACCTCGCCCTCTTCCTCATCCTCGGCGCGCTGATCGTGCGCGGCGTCGCCTTCGAGTTCTGGGGCAAGCGCGACGATCCCGTTTGGCGCAAGCGCTGGGAGTGGGCGCTGATCGGGGGTAGCGCCGTGCCCGCCCTGCTCTGGGGCGTCGCGTGGGCGAACATCGTCGACGGCGTGCCGATCGACGCCAGCGGCGAGTACACCGGCACGCTCTTCGATCTGCTCGGCCCGTACGCGCTGCTCGGCGGGCTCGCGACCCTCGCGATCTTCCTCGCGCACGGCGCGCTCTTCCTCGCCCTGCGGACCAAGGGCGAGGTGGAGCAGCGGGCGCGCCGGATCGCCGGGCGCTCGACGCCGGTCGCTGCCGGGCTCGGGATCGCGTTCCTCGCCTGGACGATCGCGAATCAGGGCGACCGCGGTGGCGTCGAGGTCGTTTCGGCGGCGCTCGCCGCAGGCGCGGCCGTCGCCCTCCTCGCCGCTGCGCGGCTCGCGCGGGACGGCGTCGGCAAGGCGTTCGCCGCGACCAGCGCCGGGATCGTCCTGCTCTTCGTCGCGCTCTTCGCCGACCTGTTCCCGGCCGCGATGGTCTCGAGCACGGACCCGGCGTTCAGCATCCCGCTCGCCGAGGCCTCCTCGGGCGACTACACGCTGACGGTGATGTCGATCGTCGCGCTGGTCCTGGTGCCGGTGGTGCTCGCCTACCAGGCGTGGACCTACTGGGTGTTCCGCGCTCGGATCGGCGCCGAGGACTTCGGCGACGTCCGCACGCCCATGGACCTCCTGGAGCGCAAGTACCGCGAGCCGGCGCACGGGGAGGAGGAGGCCGGGAAGGCGAGCAAGACGGAGCCCACCGGTGCGCCGGGATCGTGAGCGCACGGACCGCGACCGCGCAGGGGCGGCCCGCAAGCGGCTGACCCGATCGAGCCGGGCCGCCAAGCGGCACCTCGCGCTCACGGTCGCGCTCGGCGCCCTCGAGCTCGGCCTGATCGTCGCGCAGGCGACGCTGCTCGCCCACGTCATCGTCGCCGCCTTCCTCGGCGGCCAAGGCGTCGGCGATCTGGCCACGGAGTTCCTCTGTCTGGCGGGCGTGGCGGTTGGCCGCGGCATAACCGCCGCGGGCTTCGAGAGCGCCGGGCGGATCGGCGCCGCCAGGGTGATGAACGAGCTGCGCCGGCAGCTCGTTCATCACTTGCTTTACAAGCGCCCGGGCGCGCTCGCAAGCGAGCGCCGCGGCGAGCTGGCGGCCACCGCCGTGCAGGGCGTCGATGCGCTCGAGCCCTACTTCGCCAAGTACCTGCCGCAGGTGGCGCTCGCCGCCCTCGCGCCCCCGGTGATCCTGATCTGGACCTTCCCGCGCGACTTCGAGTCGGCGGCGATCCTCGCCGGGACCTTCCCGCTGATCCCGGTCTTCATGATCCTCATCGGCAAGCTCGCGGAGCGCCGCACGCGGGCGCGCTGGCGCGTGCTCTCGAAGCTCTCGGCGCACTTCCTCGACGTCGTCTCCGGGCTCGCGACGCTCCGCGCCCACGGCCGCGCCGACGCGCAGGTCGAGACGATCGCGGGGGCGGGCGACCGTTACCGCCGCGAGACGATGCGGACGCTGCGCGTGGCCTTTCTCTCCGCGCTCGTGCTCGAGCTGCTCGCGATGATGGGCACCGCCCTGGTGGCGGCGACGATCGGCGTCCAGCTCGCGCACGGCGACCTGGGACTCGAGGCGGGCCTCACGATCCTCCTGCTCGCGCCCGAGCTCTACATGCCGCTGCGGCAGGTCGGCGTCCAGTTCCACGCCTCGGCCGACGGCATGGCCGCCGCCGAGCGGATCTTCGAGGTGCTCGACCTCCCCGAGGCGGTGAGCGTGCCCAAGCATCCCCGGCCCTGTCCAGACCCCGCGCTCGACCCGATCGTCGTGCGCGAGGTGAGCTTCTCCTACCCGGGGCGCGACGAGCCGGTCCTGCGGGACGCGAGCCTCGAGCTCGCGCCGGGCGAGACGGTGGCGCTCGTGGGCGGTTCGGGCAGCGGCAAGAGCACGCTCGCATCGCTGCTCATGCGACTCGACGACCCCGACCGCGGCGGGATCCTCTGCGGCGGCATCGACCTGCGCGAGGTCGACCCACGCGAGTGGCGGCGTCGGATCGCCTGGGTCCCGCAGCGGCCGACGATCTTCACCGCCACCGTCGCGGATAACGTGCGCCTCGCCGACCCGAGCGCGTCCGACGAGCGCGTCGCCTTCGCCCTGTGGGAGGCAAACGTCCTTGACGTGGTCGAGGCGCTCCCGGACGGGATCGAGACCGTGATCGGCGAGGGCGGGCGCGGGCTATCCGCCGGGCAAACGCAGCGGATCGCGCTGGCCCGCGCGTTCCTCTCGGACGCGCCGTTGGTGATCCTCGACGAGCCCACCGCCCACCTCGACGAGGAGTCCGAGCGCACCGTCTCCGCGGCGGTCGCCCGCCTGATCGAGTCGCGCACGGCGCTGCTGATCGTGCACCGGCCGGAGCTGGCGCGCCGTGCGGACCGGGTCATCGAGCTGCGCGGCGGGCGGACCACAGAGATCGCCCAGCTCGTGGAGGCGGCGTGATGGGAAGCGACCGGCTGGGAGCGCTCTGGAGGGCCGCGCTCGACACGCGCTCGCGCTGGCCCAGGCTCGCCCTCGGGGTCCTGCTCGGCGCCGGAGCGGTCATCTCGGCGGGCGCCCTGCTCGCGATCTCCGGGTACCTGATCAGCCGCGCTGCGCAGCAGCCGCCGGTCCTGCTCCTGATGACGGCGATCGTCGGCGTGCGGTTCTTCGGCATCGCGCGGGCGCTTCTGCGCTACTTGGAGCGCCTGGTCTCGCACGACCTCGCCTTCCGCACGCTGACCGACCTGCGGGTCCGCTTCTTCCGCCGCCTGGTGCCGCTCGTGCCCGGCGGCCTGCCCGGCGCCAAGCGCGCCGACCTGCTCTCTCGATTCGTTGCGGACGCGGACCGCATGCAGGACCTGTACCTGCGCGCTCTTGCGCCCCCGCTGATCGCGGCCGTGGCCGGCGCCGCGGCCCTCATCGCCGCCTGGATCATGCTGCCGCAGAGCGCCCTCGTCGTTTTTGGGGTTCTGCTGTTGGCGGGGGTGGCGGCACCGTTGCTGGCCCGCGCGGTCGCGCGCCGCGCGGGTCGGCGACAGGCTTCTGCCCGCTCCGAGCTCGGAGCGGCGATCGTGGAGATTACGAGCGGCGCCCCTGAGATCGCGCTCGCGGGGCGCGAGGCCGATTGGGAGCGCCGGGCGACCGCCGCGGGCGAGAGGCTGAGCAGGATCCTTAACCGCGACGCGCTCGCCAACGGGGTCGCGGCCGGAACCTCGGCGACGCTCGCCGCGCTCGCGGCGACCGCGATGGCCGCGGTCGCGATCCCGGCCGTCGCCGCCGGCGAGCTGGCCGGCGTGCTGCTCGCGGCCCTGGTGCTGCTCGCGTTCGCCTCGCTCGAGGCGGTCGCGCCCCTGGGCCCCGCCGCGACCGGGCTCGATGCCGTCGCCGACGCCGCCGACCGGCTCGAGGAGGTGACCGAGCGGCTGGCGCCGGTGCGGGAGTCGCGCCGCCCCCTGCCGCTGCCGGCCGCCGGAGCACTCGAGCTGCACGGCGTGAGCTTCGCCTACGAGCCGAGCGCGCCCCCAGTGCTCGAGGACGTCGACATGCGTCTGGAGCAGGGTCGCGCGGTCGCCCTGGTCGGCCCGAGCGGCGTGGGCAAGACGACGCTCGCGGAGTTGCTCGTGCGCTTCCGCGACCCCACCGCCGGGGCGATCACGCTCGGCGGAGTGGATCTGCGCGACCTTGACTCCGATGAGCTGCGCCGAGTCGTGCGGATCGCGCCCCAGGACGCCTACCTGTTCGCCACCACGATCCGCGAGAACGTCGCGATCGCCCGGTCGGAGGCGTCCAGGGAGGAGGTGGAGGCGGCGCTGCGCAGGGTCGGGCTCGGGCGCTGGATGGACTCGCTTCCCGACGGCATCGACACGGAAGTCGGGGAGCTCGGCGCCCAGGTCTCCGGCGGCCAGCGCCAGCGGATCGCCGTCGCCCGCCTCCTGCTGGCCGACGCCCGCTTCCTCATCTTCGACGAGCCGACGACGCACCTCGACCCGGTGGGCGCCCAAAAGCTCCTCGACCGCTTGGCCGAGCTCGCCCACACCGAGAACCGCGGCGTGCTCGTGATCACGCACGAGCGCTCCCGGCTGGGCGCTTACGACCGGGTTTACGCGCTGCGCGGTGGTGGCCCGGCGCGTCTGGAGATGAATTAGGTCGCTGGTCATTAGGTCGCCGGTCGCCGGTCGCCCGTTCCGTGACCCCGGCGCAGTTGGTCGGCGACACGCGGCTGGACCCGCCCAACTGGCGACTGGCGACTGGTAGCTGGAAGCTGGCAGCTAATCCACCAAGACCCCCGGATTCATCACCCCGCCCGGATCAACCGCGCGCTTCGCTGCGGCGAGCGCTTCCGCGAACGGGTCGGGGCGCTGACGGTCGTACCAGGGGCGGTGGTCGCGCCCGACCGCGTGGTGGTGCGTGATCGTGCCCCCGGCGGCGACGATCGCCTCGCTGACCGCGGCCTTGACCGCGTCCCACTGCTCGACCTCCGAGCCCCGGCGGGCCGGCGCGAGCACGGTGTAGTAGGGCGCCGGGCCGTCGGGGTAGACGTGCGTGAAGCGACAGGTGACCCTCGGTGAGCCGGGTCCGCTCGCCGGCGCCCCGATCGCCTCGGCGGCAGCGCGCCGCGCCGTATCGCTCACGGTCGCGTGGAAGTCCTCGAAGCGGTCCCACGTGATTGCCGTCTCGAAAGTCTCGGTGAGCACGCCGAGCTGGACGAGCGAGTCGCGCAGGTACGGGGCCGCGAGGAACGACTGCCGCCAGGTGCCGCTCGCATCGTCGGAGCCCCCGCCGCTCGTGCGGATCTCGCCGGGGTGCCCGCCGTGCGCGCGGACCACTTCGAGGGCGACGCGCAGCTTCCCGTCGACCGGGGAATGCGCCGACTCGAAGCCCAGCATGAGCAGCGCGTGCTCGCCGGTGCCCGCGCCCGAGATCGCGGCCTCGCCGTGGTCGAGCAGGCGGCAGTTGGCCGGGTCGAGGCCCGACTGGGCGAGCTCGCGGACTGCCGCGGCCCCCTCCCGGAGGCCCGCGAACGCGACCGGGCAGGTGGCGCGGAAGCGCGGGCGCTCGAGCACGCGCACCCAGGCGCGGGTGATCACGCCGAGGATGCCCTCGGAGCCGAGCAGCAGGCGGTCGGGGCTGGGTCCCGCGCCTGAGCCGGGCAGGCGGCGGCTCTCCCAGGTGCCGCTGGGCGTGAGCGCGCGGATCGACTCGACCATGTCGTCGATGTGCGTGAGGCGGGTGGCGAAGTGCCCGCCTGCCCGCGTCGCGATCCAGCCGCCGAGCGTCGAGAACTCGAACGACTGCGGGAAACAGCGCAGCGTGTAGCCGTGCTCGCGGAGTTGGTCCTCAAGGCGCGGACCGGTCGCCCCGGCCTCGATCAGCGCCGCGCGGGAGACCTCGTCGATTTCGAGCACGCGGTCAAGCCCCCGCACGTCGAGCGTGACGACGGCGGGGTACTCGCGCGGCAGCCGCGGCTCCACGCCCCCGACCACGGATGTGCCGCCGCCAAAGGGGATGACCGCGAAACCCTGCTCCGCACACCAGGCGAGCACGCGCTCGACGTCGGCCTCGGTGCGCGGCGTGGCGACCAGGTCGGGTGGGTGCTCGATCCGGCCGCGCATCCCGCGGACGACGTCGCGGTAGGCCTTACCGAGTGCGCGCGAGACGCGCTCGTACCGGTCGGCGGTGAGCACGCCGGCGAGGCTCGCCGGCGGCTCGATCCGGGGCGCGGGCAGCTCGATCGCCTCGAGCGGCGTCGGCGCCTCGACGGGCTGGGGCTCGATCCCGAGGCGCTCGCGGACCAGCGGCGCGAGCGCCTCGACGTCGGCGGGCTCGGGCGCCTGCGACTCACGCCCCCAGCCCCAGTGCTTCAGGCGATCGCCACGCGAGGCCATGGGCGGAGCGTAACCAGCCGCTACCAGCTACCAGCTACCAGCCGCCAGCCACCAGCTTCCAGCGCTCAGGCGCCAGCGTCGGCGCCCAACAGCTGGAAGCTGGAAGCTGGCAGCTGGTGACTAGCGCTCGAACGCCCCGATGTCGCAGCGGCCCTTGCGCTTGTGCCCGCGCTGGTCGCGCTTCGGGCAGCCCTTACCCTTGTCGATCGCGGGCGAGCCGCGGAGCAGCGCGTGGGTGGGGGTGGGGCCGCCGTAGTTGCCGAGGGCCTCCACGAGGGGGTTCGCCGGCTCCGAGTACGTGCCGCTGGCGATGTCGCCCGGTCCCGACGCGTCACAGGTGTCGTCGCCGAAGAAGTTGTGACCGAGGGAGGATCCGGGCGAGCCGGAGTAGCAGTCCTGGGTCTGGACTGCGTAGAGCTCGCGGTTGCGGGCGATGATCGAGTTCTTGTAGGTCACGGGATCGTCTTCGTAGATCCCGGCGCCGACGTACGCGCGGTTGTACACGATGGTCGAGCTGCGGATGTCGACCGGCCCATCGGCGTAGATCCCCCCGCCGTACCCGGAGTCGTTGCTCGCGTGGTTGCGGGAGACCGTCGAGTTGATCAGCTTGAGCGACCCGGCCTGGGCGTAGATCCCGCCTCCGTAGTAGGAGGAGACGTTGCCCGCGATGGTGGAGTCGCGCAGGGTGACGTCCGTGTCGTAGGTGTAGATGCCGCCGCCGTAGCCGCTGCTGTACGCGCCGGACGTGTTGCCCACGACGGTGAGCTTGGAGAGCGCGGCCCCCTCGTCGGAGTCGAGGTAGAGGCCGCCGCCGTAGTCGTAGTCGGTGACGTTCCCGAGCAGTCGCGTGCGGGCGATCACCGTTTTGCCTACGGCGCCGTTGACGCCGATCCCGCCGCCGTAGGCGTAATCAGCGCTGTTGTCCTTGAACAGCGAGTTGCGGATCTTCACGTTCTTGGCGCCGTCGGAGTAGAACCCGCCGCCGTAGTAGGCCGAGTCGTTCTCGATGAACTTCGAGCGCTCGATCGTGACGTTGCTCGAGAGGTTGTAGTGGTACACGGCCCCGGCGAGGTAGTCCGCGGCGTTGTGCACGAAGCGCATCCGGACGAGGGTCAGCGCGCCGGGGCTGACATGGTCGATCGCACCCCCGTACTGGTTGTCGTCGTCGAAGCCGTTGCGGATCGTCATCCCGGCGAACCTCGCCCGGCCGGTGATGACGTGGAAGACGCTCTCCTTGATCCGCTCGCCGTTGCCGTCGATCACGGTGCGCTTTTCGCCCTTGCCGGCGATGGTCACCGGGCCGTTGATGTCGAGGTCGCCGCTCGCGTTGTCGTCCTCTGAACCGGTGCGGGTCAGGCGGTAGACGCCCCGCTTGAGCACGATCCGGTCGGCGCCCTTGCCCTTCGCGCAGCCGCCGAACTTGGCGTTCGTGTTCGCGGCCTGGATCGCCTCGCGCAGCGAGCACTTCTTGCCGCTGCCGAACTCGTCCTTGGTCGTGGTGACCTGGATCGTCGCGGCGGAGGCGGTGACCGCGCCCGCGAGCGCGAGGACGCACGCGGCAAGCAGGGTACGAATGAGCTTCATGACTCCCTCCCGATGTCGGGGTGATGGTTGGCCTTCCCCCGACCGCGCGGGCGGGAGCGTCGCGATCTTGACGCCCCGCCCGGCGGATGTCAATCACGAAGCCGTGAGTCGCGGGTCGCCGGTCCGCCGTTCGCCCGTTTCAGTGAGCCCCAACCGTGCGCCGCTCGCGGCTCCTTCAGCCGAGCGGCGACGAAGTCAGCCCGTGGCGCCGAGGTCGCCCACCGGGCGACCGGCGACCGGTAGCCGGCGACCTACCGCTCGAACGCCCCGATGTCGCACTTACCCTTGCGCTTGCGCCCGCGCTGGTCGCGCTTCGGGCAGCCCTGACCTTTGTCGATCGCCGGTGAGCCGGGCATCAGGGCATGGGTCGGCGTCGGGCCGCCGTTCCGGGCCAGAACGCCCAGCTTGGGGTCGGCCGGCGCCGCGGAGGTGCCGGGCGCGATGTCCCCGGGCCCGTCGTGGTCGCACGTGTCGTCCCCGAAGAGGTTGTGGCCGAGGGATGCGCTCGGAGCGGGGGACTCGCAGTCGCGCGTGTACGCGATGGGCGAGTAGTTGCGCGCGACGATCGAGTTCTTGTACGACACCGCGCCGGCTTCGTAGATGCCCGCGCCGAAGCCCGCGCGGTTGTAGGCGATCGTCGAGCTGCGGATGCTCACGGACCCGTCCGCGTAGATCCCGCCGCCGTTGCCGTTGGAGGCGGTCAGCACATTTCCTGAGACGGTCGAGTTGATGAGCGTCGTCGATCCGCCGTCGGCCAAGATGCCGCCGGCGAAGCCGAACGCGACGTTCCCGGAGATCGTCGAGTCGCGGATGACGGTCTGGGTCTGGCTGAGATAGATGCCGCCCGCCCGGTCGGCTGCTTTGTTGCCCGCGACGGTGACCCTGGACAGCGTGGCCCCGCCGTTCGAGTCCACGTACAGGCCGCCCATCCAGCCGTCCACGCTGATGTTGCTCGTGATCCTGGTGCGGGCGATCACCGTCCTGCCCTCGGCGTCGTAGATCGAGACCCCCGCGCGGTCATTCTGGGAGACGTTGCCGGCGAAGACGGAGTTGCGGATCGTGACGTTGCGGGCGTCCTGCACGTGGAGCGCGCCCCCGTACCTGGCCGCGGTGTTCTCGACGAACTGCGAACGCGTGACCGTCAGGTCGGTCGCGGCGTTGCTGACCACGACGGCTCCTCCGGTGCCGTCGGTCGCGTTGTGCACGAGGCGCATCCGGTTCAGCGTCAGCTTCCCCGGGCTCGTGTGACGGATCGCCCCGCCGCCGTCGGCGCCGTCCCCCGGGGCGAGCCCGTTGCGGATCGACATGGCGGCGAACTTCGCGCGGCCGGACGCAACCGAGAACACGGGCTCATGGATCGCGGCGCCGTTGCCGTCGATGATCGTGGCGTTCGGCCCCTTGCCGGTGATCGTCATGGGGCTAGCCGGGTTCAGATCGCCGTTCGCGTTCTGGCTCTCGCCGGTGCCGGCGCGCGTGAGCCGGTAGGTCCCCTTGCCGAGCACGATCCGGTCGGCGCCCTTGCCGCGCGGGCACCCGCCGAACCTCGCGTCCGTGTTCGCGGCCTGGATCGCCTCGCGCAGCGAGCACTTCTTGGGCTGCGACCCGAACTGGTCCTTCGTGGTCGTGACCTTGATGGTCGCGGCGGAGGCCTGCGCCGCCCCCGCGACCACGACGACGCCCGCTGCCGCTGCGAGTAGGACCATGACTGGCTTCACGCGTCCCTCCGGTAACCCCGCGCTTTCCCCAGCTTCTCAGCCGGGGATCCTCGCCAAGGTGGGGGACGCTGTCAACCCCAGCTGCCAGCTAGTGGCGCCGACGCTGGCGGCTGAGCGTTGGCAGCTGGAAGCTGGAAGCTGGAAGCTGGTGACTAGCGCTCGAACGCCCCGATGTCGCACTTACCCTTGCGCTTGCGCCCGCGCTGGTCGCGCTTCGGGCAGCCCTTGCCCTTGTCGATCGCGGGCGAGCCGCGGAGCAGCGCGTGGGTGGGGGTGGGGCCGCCGTAGTTGGCGAGGACGTCCAGCTTCGGGTCGGCGGGTGAGAGTGCGGTCCCGTTCGCGATGTCGCCCGGCCCGTCGGTGTCGCACGTGTCGTCGCCGAAGAAGTTGTTGCCGAGGGAGGAGTTGGCCGCCGGGGACTCGCAATCATCGGTGAAAGGCGGGGACGGGAGGCGATTGCCGGCGATGATCGAGTTCTTGTACGAGACCGCCGCGTCCTGGTAGATGCCGGCGCCGATCTCGGCGCGATTGAAGACGATCGTCGAACTGCGGAGGTTCACCGGCCCGTCCGCGTAGATCCCGCCGCCCTTTCCGTTCGCGGCGCTCACCACGTTGCCCGACACGGTCGAGTTGGTGAGCGTGGTCGATCCGCCGCTCGCGATGATGCCGGCGCCGTCCTCGACCGAGAAGTTGCCGGAGATCGTCGAGTCGCGCAGGGTGGCATGGGTGTTCACCAGGTAGATCCCGCCCGCCTGAAAAGCAGCGATGTTGCCGGACACCGTCATCTTGGACAGCTCGGCTCCGCCGGCCGAGTCCACGTACAGGCCGCCGGTCAATTCGTGTGTCGCGTTGTTGATGATCTTCGTCCGGGCGATGACCGTCCTGCCCTCCGCGTCGCCGATCCCGAGCCCGCCCCTACCCGAATAGGCGGAGTTGGCGGAGAAGACGGAATCGCGGATCGTCACGTTGCGAGAGGCGCTCGCGTAAAGCCCCCCGCCGTAGCTCCACGTCTCGTTCTCGACGAATTTCGACCGGGTGACCTTGAGGTCGCTCTCGTCGTTGATGTGGAGGACGGCGCCCCCGAAGCCCGAGGTGAGGTTGTGCACGAAGCGCATTCGGTCGAGCGTCAGGTCGCCCGGGCTCTCGTGCCTGATCGCTCCGCCGCCTGTGTCGACACCGCCCGGCGAGTACCCGTGCCGGATAGTCATCGCCGCGAAACTGGCTCGGCCTGCGCCGATCCGAAACACGCGTTCGCCAAGCGCTTCTCCGTTGCCGTCGATCACGGTCGCCTTGGGCCCCTTGCCGACGATCGTGACGGGGCTGGCGGGGTTCAGGTCGCCGCTTACGTTGTCGGTTTCGGCGACGCCCGTCCGCGTCAGCCGGTAGGTACCCTTCCCGAGCACGATCCGATCGGCGCCCTTCCCGCGAGCGCAGCCCCCGAACTTCGCGTTGGTGTTCGCCGCCTGGATCGCCTCACGCAGCCCGCACTTGGGCGTGCCGCCCGGGCCGAACTCGTCCTTGGTGGTCGTGACTTTGATGGTCGCGGCGGATGCGGTGGACGCTCCGGCGACCACGACGATCCCCACTGCGAGCAAGACCCTGGCTGGCTTCATCAATCCCTCCGTAACCCCTCGGTGAATGACCCCGGCCTGTTCGGCCCGGGATCTTCTTCAAGGCGGAGGGGGAGTGTCAAGCCGCTACTACCGCTCGAACGCCCCGATGTCGCACTTACCCTTGCGCTTGCGCCCGCGCTGGTCGCGCTTCGGGCAGCCCTTGCCCTTGTCGATCGCGGGCGAGCCCCGAAGCAGCGCGTGCGTCGGGGTCGGTCCGCCGTAGTCGTCGAGCGCGTCCAGCATCGGGTCGGCCGGCGTCTCGTAGGTGCCGGTCGCGATGTCTCCGGGTCCGTCGCTGTCGCAGGTGTCGTCGCCGAGGAAGTTGTGGCCGAGCGACGCGTCGGGCTCCAGTCCTTCGCAGTCCCGGGTCCACTCGTTGTAGAGGCGTCGGTTGCCCGCGATGATCGAGTTCTTGTAGGTGAGGCCGCCGCTGCTGCGGTACAGGCCGGCGCCGTGGTACCCGCGGTTGAAGGCGACCGTCGAGCTCAGGATCTCCGTGTCGCCGTAGGAGTAGATCCCTCCCCCGTAGCCGCCTGAATAGCTCGCGTGGTTGTGGGAGATGGTGGAGTTGATGACCGTGAGCGAGCCGCCGTTGGCCTCTATCCCCCCGCCGTCTCCGTCGGCGACGTTCCTCGACACGGTCGAGTCGCGGACGACGAGGTCGGTGTCGTTGGCGTAGATCCCCCCGCCGTAGCCCTCGCCGTACGCTCCCGAGACGTTGTCCATCACCGAGGACTTCGTGAGCCTCGCCCCGCCGCTCACCGCGATGAAGAGGCCGCCGCCGTACTGGTAGTCGCTGACGTTCGCGGCGAACGTGCTGCGGGCGATGACGGTCTGGCCGGCGCCGCCGGTGATCCCGAGCCCGCCGCCATATCCGTAGTCGGCTTCGTTGTCCCTGAACGTGGAGTTGCGGACGGTGACGTCGCCGACTGCGGCGGTGTAGAAGCCGCCTCCATAGTTCTCGGCCTCGTTCCCAAGGAAGGCGGAGCGCGTGATCTTCACGTCGCTCGCGTTGTTGGAGTGGTAGACGCCGCCCCCAGAGAGAGCGAAGTTGCCGACGATCCGCACTCGGTCGAGCACCAGGTTGCCCGGGCTCGTGTGATCGATCGCCCCTCCGGAGTAGTCGTCCGCGTCCCAGCCGCGACGGATCGTCATTGCGGCGAATTTCGCGCGTCCGGCGGTGACCTCGAAGATTCCCTCGCGGAGCTCGCCGCCGTTGCCGTCGACCACGGTCGCCCGCGGACCCTTGCCGGCGATCGTGATCGAACCCCCGATGTTCAGATCACCGCTTTCGTTGTCCGGCTCGGAGCCGACCCGCGTGAGCCGGTAGGTCCCCTTCCCGAGCACGACACGGTCGGCGCCCTTGCCCTTCGGACACCCGCCGAACTTCGCGTTCGTGTTCGCGGCCTGGATCGCCTCGCGCAGCGAGCACTTCTTGGGCCCGGCGCCGAACTCGTCCTTCGTCGTCGTGACCTCGATCGTCGCCGCGGAGGCGGTGGTGGCGCCCGCGAGCGCGACGACGCACGCGGTTAGCAGGATCCGAATTGTGTTCATCGCTCCCCCCTGGAGTGAGATTGGCGGCGTCTCCCGCAGCACCCCGGACGGAGCGCCGCGCGCGATCCTCTACGAGCGAACAAGCGCTGTCAAGTACGCGGTCGGCGCCGGTCGGAACGGCGGGACTCCGTAACCTTGCCGCGCCATGAGGCCGCTGGTGGTATCCCTGCGTCCGCAGGAGTGGGTCAAGAACCTCCTGGTGTTCGCGGGGCTCGTTTTCTCGCTCCAGTTCGACGACTGGAGCGCGATCGCCGACGCGACACTCACGTTCGTCGCGTTCTGCGCGATCTCGAGCGCGGGGTATCTGCTCAACGACCTGCGCGACCGCGAGCACGACCGCCTGCATCCCGAGAAGCGCCACCGCCCGCTCGCGAGCGGAGCGCTGGCGCCCGGCACCGCCATGGCGGCCGCGGTGGCGCTCGCCGTCCTGGCGGTCGCCGTGTCCTGGGCGGGCGTCTCGTGGGAGGTCGCCGCGATGGTCGCGGGCTACGCGCTCGTCACCGCGCTCTACTCGCTGCTGCTCAAGCGGCTCGTGATCATCGACGTGATGACGATCGCCGCGCTGTTCATCCTGCGGGTTGTGGCGGGCGCGGTCGCGGTGGGGGCAACGGCCTCCGAGTACCTGTTGGTCTGCACTGCGATGCTGGCGCTGTTCCTCGGCTTCACGAAGCGCCGCCAGGAGGCGATGCTCGAGGCGCAGCCGGTCGACGAGCCGCTGGGGCCGCGCACCACGCGCCCCGTGCTCGAGCACTACTCCCCGCCGTTCCTCGACCAGATGATCGCCATGGTCACGGCCACGGCGATCGTCACCTACGTGATCTACTCGGTGAACTCGCCGTTCGCGGGCAGCAAGATGCTCGCCACGGCGCCGTCGGTCCTCTACGGGATCTTCCGCTACCTCTACCTGATCTACCACCGCCACGACACGCGCTCGACCGCGGCGATCCTTGTGGAGGATCCGGGCATGGTCTTCGCCGGGGTGAGCTACCTGGCCTCGGCGTTCATCGTGCTCTACGCGCTCGACTGAGCGCCGGCGCCCGCGCGTGGGCGCCGAGTGAGCGCGGATTGACCTGGAAATGAGCGGCGTCCCCGCCGCACGATCGGGCCATGGTGAGAGGCAGGCCAAAGGAGATGCCATGAAGGTGCTGGTGACCGGAGCGAGCGGGTTCGTCGGCTCGCACACCGTGGCGGCGCTGCTCGCCGACGGCTACGACGTGCGCGCCACCGCGCGCGACAGCGGGCGGGTGCGGCGAGCGCTGGCCCAGCTCGACTGTGCGGCCGAGGCCGAGGTGGTCGCGGCCGACGTGCTGGACGAGACGGCGCTCGCCCGCGCGGTCGCAGGGTGCGACGCGGTGATCCACGCAGCCGCCGCCTACACGCACGACCCTCGCGAGGCCAAGCGCGTGCTCGAGCTCAACCCCCGCGCCACCGAGAACGTCCTGCGCGCGGCGGCTCGCGCCGAGCTGGAGCGCGTGGTCCACGTCTCGTCCTACGTGGCGCTCCTGCCGGCGAGCCGGCCGCTTTCCCCGGATTCGCCGGTGGGCGCCCCACCGACTCCATACGCGCGCTCCAAGGCCGCCGCGGACGAGCTCGCCCGGCGCGCGCAGGCGCGCGGCGAGCGGGTGACGATCGTCTATCCGGGCATGGTGTGGGGCCCGCACGATCCGGGCCTCGGCGAGAGCTCGCGCCTGGCCCGCGACGTCGCGCGCGGCCGGGTGCCGGTCGGCGTCCCGGGGGTCGTCCCCCTGGTCGATGTGCGCGACCTCGCGCGCGTGCACGTGGGCTGCCTGCGCGTGAACGGCGGCCCGCGGCGCTACCTCGCGACCGGCGAGCAGCTCACGATGCGGACGCTGCTGGCGTCGATCGCGGCCCTGGCCGGCAGGCGGGCCCCCTTGGGCACGATGCCGCCCCGCGCCTTCCGCGCCGCGGGGCGGGCGATGGACGCTCTCCAGCGGGTCTGGCCGTGGCGGCTGCCGCTCAACGGCCAGGCGCCGTGGACGGTGCTCAACACCCCGGCGTGCGACCAGACGGCGACCGAGCGCGATCTGGGCTGGCGTCCTCGCCCCGCCGGGCTGACGCTCACCGACACGGTCGCTTCCCTGCGTGAACGGGGGCTGCTGTGAGCCGGGTGCGCCCGGGCCTCGCGCTGGCGGCGCTGGCTTTCGCGGCGGGCCTGATCGCCGGCGCCGCGCCGGCGCTCGCCGCCGACGGCTCGCTCGACCCGGCCTTCGGGGGCGCTGCCGGGCAGCGCGGGCTCGTCACGCACTTCCCGGATCGCGAGTTCGTGGTAGGCGGGGTGGCGGTGCAGCCGGACGGGCGGGTCCTGGTGGCAGGCGGGATCGATGCGGAGCCCGGCACCAGCGCCCGCCGCAACCTCGTGGCCGCGGTCGTGCGTCTGCGCGCGGACGGGTCCTTGGATCCGAGCTTCGGGGACGGCGGGCTTGCGACGATGGAGTTCTCCATGGCCCCGAATCAGGAGGACATCGCCTACGATCTCGCGCTCGCTCCGGATGGCCGGATCGTGCTGGCGGGCCAGACTGCCGTCAATCCCGGGTCGCTCAGCACGACGAGCTCGTCGACGTTCATCGCCCGCTTCTTGCCCAACGGCGCGCCGGACCCGTCGTGGTGGACGGATGGCGCGTTCGTGGTGAACCTTTCGGGCTCGGGGCCCGGAGACGGAGCGCGCGCGGTGACGATCGACGGCCAGGGAAGGGTCCTGGTCGCGGCGTTCGTGCGTCCATCCCCTGAGGTGGCCCGGTTCGCAATCATGCGTTTCACCGCGTCTGGCGAGCGCGACCACTCGTTCGGCCCTGCCGAGGCAGGAGGGGTGGTGGAGGTCGGTTACGGTGCGGATGAGACGGCGGTGCCGCGGGACATCGCCGTCGACGATGAGGGGCGGATCGTCGTCGTCGGCAGTTCGATCGAGCCGCTGACGACCACTCCGCCGATCTTCACGCACGAGTCACCGGCGATCGTGCGCCTGCTCGACGACGGCTCGCGCGATCAGGCGTTTGCGGGCCCGATCGGGTCGACCACTGGATCCTTCAAGTTTCCCGCCTTCGGCGGGGCGAGCTTCGAGTCGGTGGCGCACGACGAAGAGGGCGACATCCTGATGTTCGGCACGGTCGACACGATCATCCCCCTTGGGCCCGGCGAGCTTGATCTCGACTGGTACTTCGCCCGCCTGCGCGGAGCCGACGGGCGTCCGGACGAGACCTTCGTCGGCCCCAGGGGCGATGCTGCCGGCTATTTCAGCCTCCCGGTGAGGGCCTTCGGCGGCGGATTCCCGGACGATCCCGGCGAGGTCGGCCACGCGGCGGTTCTCGACGACCGCGGGCGGATCGTCGCCGCGGGCCTCTCGGGCTCGATGGCGCTCGCCCGGCTCGACGAAAGCGGCGCGATCGACCCCACGTTCGTCGGCGACCGGCACGGCGGCGCCCCCGCGGGCGAGTTCGGACGGGTCTTCTTCGGTCCGGGGGGCCTCGGTGCCCAGGCGCTCGCCGTCGATGGCGCTGGCCGGCTCGTGGTCGCCGGCAGCCGCGGCGTCGCCGGCGCCGGCTTCACCGTCGCGCGGCTTCTCGGTGAGGACCTGCCGCCCGAGACGATGATCAAGCGCGCCCCGGGGCGCCGGGTGGTGACGCGCAAGGCGCGCGTAACCCTGCGCTTCCGCCTGGCATCGGACGAGGCCGGCTCCACCTTCCGCTGCGCGCTGCGCGGGCAGGGGACGCCGAAGCGGTTGCGCCGCGAGCGCAAGTGCCCGGGCAAGCTGGCCGTGAAGGTGCGGACGGGCGCGAAGGGCGGCAAGCCCCGCAGGCTGCGCTTCGCCGCACGCGCGGTAGACGCGACCGGCACCGCCGACCCGAGCCCGGCGCGCCGCACGTTCCGGGTCGTGCGCCGCTAGTCCCGCTCGCCGTAGAGCTCGCGGTGCCAGAGCCACTCGGAGACGCGCTGCTCGCCGCGGCGCAGATGGCGGCGGTACGTGCTGAGCGCCAGATCGAGCGACTCCGCGGCGAGCTCCTGGGTGCGGGCCGGTCGTAGGTAGGTGCGCGCGAGAACGCGCTCCAAGTGCTCCGCGCGTGGGTTCGCGCGCAAGGCGTTCGCTGCCTCCTCGATGAGCTCCCGGAGTGCGTTCGCCGCGTCGCCCTCGCCCGCGCGCTCGCGCACCAGCCGCGAGCGCAGGAGCGGGTTGCGCGCCAGCCCGGCGTCGTCGTGGAGGCGGCGCAGGGCGTCGCGGACGGCATCGTCGAACTCCTCACGCGCGAGCGCCACGACGGGCTCGGCGACGGGCGCTGCGGGGCTGATCCCGTCGGCGAGCTCACGTGCGGCCGCGAGCTCGAGCCACGCCTCGGCATCAACGCGACGCCAGTCGTGCGCGAAGACCGCGAACTCCCGCTCCCCGATCTCGTAGCCCGCCTCGGGCACGCGCTGGAAGTCGATGTACTCCATCAGCGGGGCCGCGGCATCGGCGTCGGCCCAGACGCCGATCAGCTCGAGGGCGAGCCGGGGGCGCGTCAGCCAGTCGGTCGTGTCGACGATCGTCACGACGTTGAGCGTGGGCGACGGCGCCTGGTAGTGCTCGGCGTCGATCAGCGTGCGCGCGGCCATCACCTCGTCGCCCGGGCGGGGCGCCTGCGCCTGGGCGTACTCCCACATCGCCCGGGCGCCGGGATCGGCGGCGATGTCGGCGGGGTCCAGTGCGTGCAGGGGCAGGCGCAGCAAGAAACCGCGCGGATGCTCGCTGGCCTCGCGCACGACCACGAACGCCTCGGGGCAGCGCTCGAGCCAGTGGGCGACCCAGCGGGCGCACTCGGCGCCCTCGTGCCGCTCGGTCATCGTCAGCAGGGCCTCGCCGTCGCCGGGGCGGAGCGCGTCGCCGTACGCGCTCCCGAACGAGGCCCAGTCCCACTGGGTCGCCGTGAACGGGTTCGAGCGGTGTAGGAAGACCAGGTCGGCGGCTGCCGTGCGCGGGTCGCCCTCCCCCGCGCGGGCGCGCTCGATCGCGTGCCGCCGCACCCGCTCCCGCAGGCGCGCGTGCTCGCCGGGGGCGCGCCAGCGCAGCTCGGCGTCGAGGACGTCGCGCACGAGGTCGTGCGGGTAGAGGCCGCCGGCGGAGTGGTCGATGAACGAGAGCGTCGCGAGCCAGCCGAAGAGCTCGTGCGCGTCATCGAGCTCCAGCGCCGCGCACAGCAGATCCTCCGTCGTCACCCGCGCGTGCGCGCAGGCTTCCAGGGCGCGCCGATGGAGCTCCGTGGGCACGTCGCTCACGAAGCGCTCCTGCAGAGCCCGCACGACGTCGGGGGCATCCCGGAGCTCGGGGAGGGGGCGGTCCGGGCTCTGACGCGCCAGGTCAGCGAGCAGCGCGAGGGCCAGCGGGTGTCCGTGCGTGCTGCGCAGGGCGGGTTCGGCCTGCTCGGCGGGGATCCGCGCGGCGTGCAGATACGCGCGTGCCTCCTCGGCGCGGAGGTTGCGAAGCGGCAGCACCCGCAGCAGCTCGCGCCAGGCCGGATCGCGCGACCAGCCTGGGCCGGGCGGGTTGCGCCCGGCGATCACGACGAGCGCGCCCTCGGGGAGCCCGGGGATGAAGCGCTCGCGGAGCCACTCGTCGATCCCGGCCCCAGCCTCGTACGTGTCGATCAGGATCACCGGCCGCCGCTCTTCCGGCGCGAGGGCCACGGCCTCGGTGAACGCGGGCGGGGAGGCGAGGCTCACCCGGAGGTCCACCAGGTGGGCGCGATCGCCGGCCTCGTCGGCCAGCACCCGCAACAGCGCGCTCTTGCCGACGCCCCCGGGGCCGTGCACGAAGAGAACCGTGAAGGGCGGGCGCTCGGCCGCCAGGACCGAGCGGAACAACCTGAGCTCTTCCGTGCGGCCCACGAAGTTGCCGCGGCGCGCCGATCGCAGCCGCTCACTCACGGTCCCTGACCGCCCCTCACCGGCCATGGCGGCGATTATCGCCCGGGCGGCTCGGTCCTGCCAAGCGCGGCGCCGGCCAGGGACCGTTAGAGTGCCGCCACCCCCGTGGACCTCACGCTGACCGCAGAGGAGCAGGCCTTCCGCGACGAGGTGCGCGAGTGGCTTGCCGAGAACCACCCCGGCGAGCCCCCGGCGGGCGGCGAGGACGCCCAGTTCGAGTTCGCGCGGCAGTGGCAGCGCACGCTGCACGAGGCCGGCTGGGCGGGGATCTCCTGGCCCAGGGAGTACGGCGGCCGCGGCGCGACCCTGATCGAGCAGGCGATCTTCCAGGAGGAGATGGCGCGCGCCAAGGCGCCGCGCCCCGCCAACGTGCTCGGCCTCGTGATGGGCGGCCCGGTGGTGATCGCGCACGGCACGGAAGAGCAGAAGGAGCGCTTCCTCGAGCCGATCCTCTCGGCCGAGGAGATCTGGTGCCAGGGGTTCTCCGAGCCGGGGTCGGGCTCGGACCTGGCATCGCTCAAGACGCGCGCGGTCAAGGAGGACGGGGGCTGGCGCATCACCGGCCAGAAGGTCTGGACCACCTACGCCCACCACGCCAAGTGGTGCATGCTGCTCGCCCGCTCCGACCCCGACGCCCCCAAGCACAAGGGGCTCACCTACTTCATCCTCGACATGGAGCAGGACGAGGTCGAGGTGCGCCCGCTGCGCCAGATCACGGGCGAGGCCGAGTTCAACGAGCTCTTCATCGACGGCGCGTGGGTCCCCGACGAGAACGTGATCGGCGGCGAGGGCAACGGCTGGGCCGTCGCGATCACGACGCTGATGAACGAGCGCGCGGGCCTGGGGGCCACCGCGGCCCTCGGCCTGCAGGCCACGCTCGACGACCTGATCGAGCTCGCCAAGCGCCGCGGGCGCGCGGGCGACCCGCTCGTGCGCGACCGCATCGCGCGCCTCAAGATCGCGGTCGAGGGCCTGCGCCTGGGGGCGCTGCGCTCGCTGACCGCGACGATGCGGGTCGGCATCCCCGGCCCGGAGGGATCGATCGCGAAGCTCCAGTGGTCCGCCGCGAACCAGGCGATGACCGAGCTCGCGCTCGAGCTCGGCGGCCTCGAGGCGCTGCGGACCGGCGATCCCTGGTCGTACCGGTTCCTGCGCTCGCGCGCGAACTCGATCGAGGGCGGCACGAGCGACGTGTTGCGAAACATCGTCGCCGAGCGTGTGCTCGGCCTGCCGAAGCTGAGGTAGCGCGTGGAGTTTGGCCTGAGCGACGAGCAGCGGGAGATCAAGGCGACCGCCCGCGAGTTCCTGGCGAGCCGCTTCACGCCAGCGAAGGTGCGCGAGCTCGCCGAGTCCGGCAGTCCCTACGACGACGGGCTCTGGCGGGAGATGTGCGAGCTGGGCTGGCCGGGGATCGCGATCCCCGAGCGGTACGGCGGCCAGGGCCTCGGGGTCGTGGAGCTGGTGATCCTGCTCGAGGAGATGGGCTACGCGCTCGCGCCCTCGCCCTTCATCTCGAACGCCTACGCTGGCGCGCTGATCGCCTCGGCGGGCTCCGACGAGCAGCGGGAGCGCTGGCTGCCCGGGATCGCGGCGGGGACGGCGCGCGGCGCCGCCGAGTTCACGAACGAGGGCGGGCCCGTCGTGGGCGCGGCGAAGGGGAGCACGGTGCTCGCGCTGCTCACCGACGGGGGTCCCCGGATCGTGCCGACCGCCGACGCCGAGCTCGAGCGCATCCCCGTGATCGACGACACGCGGGCCTACTTCCGCGTGCGCGCCGAGAGCGGCGATCCCCTGCCCGGCGACGTTGCGTGGGCGCGCGCGGCCGGGGCGGTCGCGCTCGCCGCCGAGTCGGTGGGCCTCGCGGCGCGCGCGCTCGACATCGCGACCGAGTACGCCAAGGAGCGCGAGCAGTTCGGCCGCCCGATCGGCGCCTACCAGGCGGTCTCGCACCGGCTCGCGAACATGCTCTGGGCGGTCGAGGAGGCGCGCTCGCTCACCTACTACGCCGCTTGGTGCGCCGACGCGGACCCCGAGGCGCTGCCGCTGGCGGCGTCGATGGCCAAGGCCCGCGCGTCCGATGCGGCCTGCTCGGTCACGCACGACGCGATCCAGACGCTGGGCGGGATCGGCTTCACCTGGGAGCACGACATCCACTTCTTCCTGAAGCGGGCGCGCGTCTCCGCGCAGCTCATGGGCACCGCCGCGGAGCACCGCGAGCGGGTGGCGAGCCTCGTCGGCCTCTAGGGGCCCCAGGCCCTAGGAGCGCTTGCCGTCCGGCGGGTCGCCGCCGAGGATCTCGACGTCCGCGGCGAGCTGGATCTTGCCGTCGGCGGTCGTGTACTCGATGTCGACGGTCTCGTGCTTGCGGTAGGTGCCGAAGATCCCGATGTACATCGCGAGCCAGCGGCCCTTGGTGACGATCTCCTTGATGATCGGGCGCGAAAAGACGATCTCGTTCCCCTCGCGCTCCCAGACCTCGCCGCGGGGCTGCTCGACGCTGTTGATGTAGACGCGGATCGGCTCCTGGGCGCCGGCGGGCAGCCGGGCGCGGTTGCCGGCCGCGTAGCTCCCCTTGGGGATCTCGACCTCTGAGCCGCTCATGGCACCTAGCCTACGAGGGCGCGGCGCACGGCCTCGAACGGGCCGTCGGAGCCCGGGTCGAGCTCGCGCCGGCGGATCCCGCCGGCAAAGGGCACGAAGCGGCCGTCGCCCATCACGTCGACGCCGGCGTCACGCCCGCGCCGCAGCAGGCCGCCGGTCGAGATCTCCACCCGCCCGGCCACCTGCTGGGCGGCAGGGAACTCGCGGATCATCTTGCGGTCGCGCAGGGGGCCCGCCGCGCGGATCTCCTTGGCGCTCTGTTCGAGCGCCTCGACCGCGTCGTCGAGGCGCTCGAACTTCCGGTGGGTCACGCGGGACCCGTGGCGGACCGTGAGCCGGTACGCCACCGTCCCGCTAGGCGCCGCGCCGGCTCCGCACCGGGCGCCGGATGAAGTCGTTGCGGATCTTCTCCGGGCCCTCGCGCTCCTCGATCGGCGTGTAGTCCACGTCGCGCAGGCCCGTGTAGATCTGGCGCGGGCGCGCGATCTTCTGCTCCGGGTCCTCGACCATCTCGAGCCACTGCGCGATCCAGCCGGCCGTCCGCGGGATCGCGAAGATCACCGTGAACATCTCGGTCGGGATGCCGAGCGCCTCGTAGATCAGGCCCGAGTAGAAGTCGACGTTCGGGTAGAGCTTGCGCGAGGTGAAGTACTCGTCGTCGAGAGCCCGCTTCTCGAGCTCGGTGGCGATGTCGAGCAGCGGGTTGGGCTGCGTGGCGTCGAGCACCTCGTCGACGTGCTTGCGGATGATCCGCGCGCGCGGGTCGTAGTTCTTGTAGACCCGGTGGCCGAAGCCCATGAGCCGCTCCTCGCGGTTCTTCACGCGCTCGAGGAAGTCGGGGACGTTCTCGACCTTCTCGATGCGCCGCAGCATCCGCAGCACCGCCTCGTTCGCGCCGCCGTGGAGCGGGCCGTAGAGGGCGGCGACGCCGGCGGCGACCGCCGAGTAGGGGTCGACCTGCGAGGAGCCGACCGCGCGGACCGCGTTCGTCGAGCAGTTCTGCTCGTGGTCGGCGTGGAGGATGAACAAGACGTCGAGCGCGCGCGCGAGCCGCGGGTCCGGCTCGTACTTGAGCTCGGTCATCTTGAACATCATCGACAGGAAGTTCTCCGTGTAGGAGAGGTCGTTGTCGGGATAGACGTAGGGCAGGCCGCGGTTGTGCCGGTAGGCGAAGGCGGCGAGCGTCGGCATCTTGGCGATCAGCCGCACGGCCGCCATGTAGCGCTCCTCGGGGTCGTCGATGTTCTTGGCCCCGGGGTAGAAGGTCGAGAGCGCGCCGACCGTGGCGAGCAGCATCCCCATCGGGTGGGCGTCGTAGCGGAAGCCCTCGACGAAGACCTTGATGTTCTCGTGCACGAAGGTGTGGTGGGTGATGTCGTGGACCCACCGCTCCAGCTGGGCCTTCGTCGGCAGCTCGCCGTAGATCAGCAGGAACGCGACCTCGAGGAAGGTCGACTTCTCGCAGAGCTGCTCGATCGGGATGCCCCGGTGCTGCAGGATTCCCGCCTCGCCGTCGATGTAGGTGATCGACGAACGGCACGAGGCCGTGTTGGTGAACGCCGGGTCGTAGGCCATCAGCCCGAAGTCGTCCTCGTTCACCTTGATCTGCCGCAGATCCATGGCGCGGATCGTCTCGTCGGTGATCTCGACCTCGTAGCTGCGGCCGGTGCGGTTGTCGGTGATCGTGAGCGTGTTCTTGCCGTCGGCTACCGCGACGTCTCCCGCCTCATGCTGGGTGTTCTGGTCACTCAAGTCTTGGTTCTCCTTCTTCTATCCCTCGATGGCTGATTCTCGCAGCTACCCCCCGCGCGCGCCGGGAAGCCGCCGGCGGCGGGGCTGGCGTGTCGGGCTTGCTCCGCCTGACTGTAGGAAAAGCGCGCCGGGCTACGCCCGGAGCTCGATGGGGCGCTCCTCGAACTGCGTGATCTCGAGCAGCTCGCGGAAGCGCTCCTCGATCTCCGCCGCGGTGAGCTCGCGCACGCGCTCGGTGCCGAAGCGCTCGACGTTGAACGACGCGACGACCGTCCCGTAGGCCATCGCGCGCCGCAGCTCGGCGGTGGTCAGCTCGCTGCCATGGCCGTCGAGGTAGCCGAGGAACCCGCCGGCGAAGCTGTCGCCCGCGCCGGTCGGGTCGCGCACGTCCTCGAGCGGGATGCCCGGCAGGCCGAAGAACCCGTCCTCCGTGAACAGCGCCGCGCCGTACTCGCCCTGCTTGGCGACGACGATCCGCGGGCCCATCGCCATGACCGCCTTGGCGGCGCGCGCCAGGTTGGGCTCGCCGGTGAGCATCCGGATCTCGGCGTCGTTGAGGATCACGCAGTCGACCTCGCCGATCGCGGCGACCAGCGAGTCGCGCGCCGTGTCGATCCAGAGGTTCATCGAGTCGAGCGCGGCGAAGCGCGCCCCGGCGCACTGGGCGCGCACCTGGCGCTGCAGCTCCGGCTGGATGTTCCCGAGGAAGAGGACGTCGGCCTGGGCGGCACCGTCGTTGAGCTTCGGCTCGAAGTCGGCGAACACCCCGAGCTGGGTGTCGTCGGTGTGGGCGACGTTCAGGTCGTGCTCATAGTGGCCGCGCCAGAAGAAGGTCCGGCCGCCCTCGATCCGCTCGATCGCACTGGTGTCGATGCCTCGCGACTCGAGCAGCTCCGTGTGCTCCTCGCCGAAGTCGTCGCCGACCGGGCCGACGACGTGCACGTCGGTGAAGAAGCTCGCCGCCAGGGCGAAGTGCACCGCGGACCCGCCGAGCATGCGCTCGCGCTCGCCGAACGGCGTGCGGACGGTGTCGAAGGCGATGCTCCCGACGACGGTAAGGGACACGGCGCGGCAGCGTAGCGCTCCGCGTGCCGGAACGCGCCGGAACCGGCCGCTGATCCGCCCGACGCTGTAGCCTCAGGGAAGCTCGAGATCGTGATCGGCGGCGCTATCTGCCGTCCGAGGCGCGTCGAGCCCTACGACACCGCCGCCCGGCGAACCGAGGGCGAGCTCCTCCTCGATCCAGACGCTTGACGGCGAACCTCCAACAGAAACGAACTTCCGATGAGCTCATTCCGTGAGCTTGGCCTCAACGAGCAGATCCTGACCGCACTCGACGAGCTGGGCTTCGAGGAGCCCACGCCGATCCAGGAGCGCGCGATCCCTCCGCTCCTGCAGGGCTATGACGTGATCGGCCAGGCGCAGACCGGCACCGGCAAGACGGCCGCGTTCGGGCTGCCGCTGCTCCAGTACGTGGACCCCAGCTCCGACGAGCTGCAGGCGATCGTGCTGACGCCCACGCGCGAGCTCTGCATCCAGGTGACGCAGGCGCTGCGCTCCTACGCCGAGCACCTCGACATCGAGATCGTCGCGGTCTTCGGCGGGCAGCCGATCGCTCAGCAGGCGCCGCGGCTGCGCGCGGGCGCGCAGGTGGTCGTCGCGACGGTCGGGCGCATGATGGATTTGATCTCGCGCCACATCATCGTGCTCACGGCGGCCCGCTTCGTGGTCCTCGACGAGGCCGACGAGATGCTCGACCTCGGGTTCATCGAGGACGTCGAGAAGATCCTGCGGATGTGCCCCGCCGGCCGCCAGACTGCGCTGTTCTCGGCCACGATGCCAGCCCCGATCGCGCGGCTCGCCGAGCGGCACATGTTCCACCCGGTGACGATCAAGGTCACCCCGAAGCAGCTCGCGGTCGACGCGATCGAGCAGGCGTACGTGGTCACGTCGGCGCGCGACAAGGTCAAGCGGCTGCGCGAGGTGCTGCGGGCCGAGGACCCCGAACAGGCGATCATCTTCTGCCGCACGAAGGTCGGCGCGGCGCGCCTCGACGAGCAGCTGCGCGCCGCGGGCCTGCGCTGCAAGGCGCTCCACGGCGACATGAGCCAGGGCCAGCGCGACGGGGTGATGATCCAGTTCAAGGAGCACAAGCTGCCCCTGCTGGTCGCGACCGACGTCGCCGCGCGCGGGCTCGACATCGAGCACGTCACGCACGTGATCAACTACGACATCCCGGGCTCGACGGAGACCTACGTGCACCGCATCGGCCGCACCGGGCGCGTCGGCCGGACGGGCCGCGCGATCACGTTCATCACGCCCGACCAGGAGCGCGACCTGCGGCGAATCGCCAAGGAGGCGAAGACGACGATCGGCGAGTGGGAGCCGCCCGAGGAGCGCATCGAGCACGCCCCGCGTCCGCGCCGGCGCGACCACGAGCGCGAGGAACGGCGGCCCGAAAGCGCCGAGCGCAACGGCGTGGCGAAGCTGTTCGTCAACCGGGGCAAGCGCAGCGGGATCGACCCGGACGACGTGCGCTGGGCGCTCGAGGAGGGCGCCGTCGTCCCCGGCGACGCGATCAAGCGCATCGAGGTGCTCGATCGCTTCTCGTTCGTCGAGCTTCCCCCCGAGCACGCCGAGCTCGCGGTCGAGCGCCTCGACGGCACCAAGCTCAAGGGCAAGCAGATCCGCGTCGAGTACGCGCGGAGCTGAAGGCGCCCGCCCACGCGGCGCGCTTCGTTAGGGGCGGTTAAGCCATCCGTGTCATCCTCGCGCGCGTGACCGTCGCCGCATCCACGGACAAGCCGCGCCGCAGCCGGGCGCGCTCGCTGTTCGAGACAGTCTTCGTCGTCGCGCTCGCGATCGGCCTCGCGGTCGGCATCCAAGCGGCGGTCGCCAAGCCGTACAAGATCCCGTCGGAGTCGATGGTGCCGACCCTGGAGGTGGGCGAGCGCGTGATCGTCGACCGGGTGAGCTACCGGTTCAGCGAGCCCGAGATCGGAGACATCGTGGTCTTCCAGCCGCCGGTGGGCGCCGAGCCTTCGCACGCGGGCCGCGCCTGCGCGGTGGCGCGCGAACCGGGGCAGGCTTGCCCGAAGGCGTGGCCCGAGCGCTCCGACGGCGTGCCGTTCATCAAGCGCATCGTCGCGGGGCCCGGCGACCGGCTCGCGATCCGCGACGGGCACCCGGTGGTGAACGGCGTCGCGGCCGAGGAGGACTTCGTGCGCGGGTGCGGCGGCGCGCCGGACTGCGATCTCCCCAGCGAGATCGTGATCCCCGAGGGCCACTACTTCATGCTGGGCGACAACCGCGGCGCGAGCCTTGACAGCCGCGCCTGGGGGCCCGTCCCGAAGGAGTGGATCATCGGCCGCGCGTTCCTCGCGTACTGGCCGCTGGACCGGATCGGCGGGCTGTAGCGCCCAGGGCGCCCGCGCGCCGCCATAAGCTTGCGCGCGCCATGGTGCCCGCCCTCGTCCTCGCGGTCGTCTACCTCGTCTGGGCGCCGCCGAGCGCCGACCTCGCGGCGCAGGCTTTCCGCACCCACGTGTTCGCCGAGCACGGCTTCGAGGTGTGGACCAACGCTTGGTACTCGGGGATCCACCTGCCCGGTTACAGCCTGCTGTTCACGCCGCTCGCCGCGCTGCTCGGTGAGCGCGTCACCGGCGCGCTCGCCGTGGTCGCGACGGCGTGGTGCTTCGAGCGGCTGGTGCGCCCTCGCTACGGCGATCGCGCCCGCCTCGCCGCGTGGCTCTTCGGCGCTGGCGCTGCCGCCAACCTGTTCACCGGCCGGCTGACGTTCGCGCTCGGGCTGGCGCTCGCGATCGCGGCGCTGCTCGCGCTCGACCGGCGGCGCGAGGTTGCCGCCGGCGTGCTCGCCGCGCTGAGCACGTTCGGCAGCCCGGTCGCCGGGCTCTTCGTCGTCTTCGCCGGAGGCGTGCTGTTCCTCGCGGGCCACCGCAGGCAGGGCCCGATCCTCGCCGTGCCCGCGGCCGTCGCGATCGGGGTGGCGGCCTTCGGCTTCCCGACCGGCGGCGTCGAGCCGTTCGTCGCCAACACGTTCACGCTGATCGTCCCGGGCTGCCTGCTGGTTTTCCTGGTGCTGCCGCGGGAGGAGCGCACGCTGCGGCTGGGCGCCCTGCTCTACCTGGCGATGTGCGTCGCGCTGTTTGCGATCGACACGCCGGTCGGGGGCAACGCGACGCGGCTCGGCTCGCTCGCGGCGGCGCCGCTGGTGGCGCTCGCCTGGGGCAGGCGGCCGGCGCTGCTCGTGGCCGCGGCGCTCGTGCCGCTCGTCTACTGGCAGTGGGTGGCGCCGGTGCGCGACCTGACCGACGCGGTGGGGGAGCCGTCGGTCGAGCGCACCTACTACGAGCCGCTGCTGGAGGAGCTCGACCGGCGCGCGGACTCAGACCCCTTCCGCGTTCACGTGACGCCCACGCGCAACCGCTGGGAGGCGAACTACGTGGCGCGAGAGTACCCGCTCGCGCGCGGCTGGCTGCGCCAGGCAGAGGCCGATGACTTCGAGCTCTTCCAGGACGGCGACCTCACCCCTGAGGCCTACCGGGAGTGGCTCGGCGAGCACGCGGTGCGCTTCGTCGCCGTGCCCACCCGCGCGGAGCCCGACTACCTCGCCGAGGACGAGATCGAGCTCCTGCGCGCGGGCGTGCCGGGGGTCGAGGCCGTCTGGGAGGCGGAGGGCTGGGAGCTCTACGAGGTGGACGACCCGGCCCCGCTCGCCGACCCGCCCGCGCGCGTGGTGGAGCTCGGCGACGACTCGTTCGAGCTCGCCGGGCCGCCGGGCGAGCACGTCGTGCGCGTCACGCCCTCGCCCTACTGGCGCGTGACCGCCGGGGAGGGCTGCGTGCGCGCCGACGGCGACCGCCTCGTGGTGGAGCTGGAGCGCGGGCCGCTGCGGGCGGAGGCGGACTTCTCGCTCGCGGGACTCTGGCGCGCGCTCACCCGGCGGGACGCTGCGGTGTGCTCGGCCTGAGCCCGAGGCCGAAGAGCTCCTCGAGGCGCGCGAGCGTCGCTTGCGTGTCGCGGTGCAGGATCCCCGTCATCCCCACTGCCTCGGCGCCTTCGACGTTCTCGCGCAGATCGTCGACGAAGACGGCTTCGCCCGGATCCACCGCGAGGCGCTCGCAGGCGAGCCGGTAGATCTCGGGCTGCGGTTTGTGCAGGCCGACCTCGCCGGAGATCACGGTGGCGTCGAAGAGATCGAGCGGCGCGCGGTCGTAGATGCCCATCCCCCACGAGTTCGTGATCAGGCCGGTGCGCACGCCGGCCGCGCGCGCTGCGCGCACCGCGCCGAGCATCCCCTCGTCGGGTCGCACGCCGCTGAACATCCGCGCGATCAGGCCCTCGTGGCGAGTTGTGCCGAGCAGCGGCGCAAATCGGCGCTCGAACTCCTCGTCCGAGATCGCGCCGGTCTCGAGCTGCCGGAGCAGAGCGAGCGCCTCGCCGCCCTCTCGGAAGAGCTTGAGCACGGCGTCCGGGTCGAGGCCCTCGCCCCGGCAGAAGGCGGCGAAGGACTCCCAGATGTTCGTGGTGAGCACGCCGCCGTAGTCGACGAGGAGCGCGCGCGGCGGATTAGTGTTCGCGGCCATGGGAGAGGAGCAGGCTAGCCACGACGCGGCGGCCGCGATGCCGGAGGGGATCGACGGGCCGCGGGTCGAGGCGTGGTTCCGGCGGGAGATCCCGGCCGCCGAGCCGCCGCTGCGGTTCGAGCGGATCTCGGGCGGCCACTCCAACCTCACCTACGCGGTGACCGACGCGCGCGGCGCGCGCTGGGTCCTGCGGCGTCCACCGCTCGGCAAGCGGCTCGGCTCAGCGCACGACATGGGCCGTGAGCACCGGGTTGTTTCGGCGCTCGCGGACACGCCGGTGCCCGTCGCGCCGGTCGCCGGGTTCTGTGCGGACGAGGGGGTGAACGGCGCCCCGTTCTACGTCATGGAGTTCGTCGAGGGGCCGGTGCTGCGCACAAAGGCGGACGCGGAGGAGCGCTTCGACGAGGCGCAGCGGCGGGCGATCGGCGAGCGCATCGTCGACACGCTCGTCGAGATCCACGCGGTCGACCCGGACGCGGTGGGGCTTGGCGACCTCGGCCGCAAGGAGGACTACGTCGCGCGCACCCTGCGGCGCTGGAGCGGGCAGTGGGAGAAGTCGCGTACGCGTGAGCTGCCGCTGGTCGACGAGGCGCACCGGCGTCTGGCCGAGCGGATCCCCGAGCAGGGGCCGGCGACGATCGTCCACGGGGACTACCGGCTGGACAACGTGATCCTCTCGCCGGCGGGCGAGGTGGCCGCGGTCGTCGATTGGGAGCTCTGCACGCTGGGCGACCCGCTCGCCGACGTGGGGCTGCTGATCGTGTACTGGGCCGAGGAGGGCGACGAGCTCCTGCCGCTCGCCGAGCCGGGCACGATGGCGGCGGGGTTCCCCTCGCGCGAGCAGGTGAAGCGGCGCTACGCGGAGCGCTCCGGGCGCGACCTCGGCGAGATCGACTTCTACGTCGCGCTCGCCTACTGGAAGCTCGCGATCATCCTCGAGGGCGTCTACGCGCGCTACTCGGCGGGGCAGTACGGGGCCGATGCCGCGGCCCAGGAGGCGCTGGCGCAGTTCGCGCGCACCGTGGAGCGCCTGGCGGAGGCGGCCAGCGAAGCGGTCGACCGGCTGCCGTAGGTGCGACTTGGGTCAAATGGCCCGGTGACGCGGGCGCGGCCTGCCTATGCGATCGCGCGCCTTGTCAACTACCCAGATCGGGGGATGGATGCGAAAGACGGCAGCGATCGCGGCGTTCTGCGCGTTCGCGCTGGTGCTTTGCATCGGCGTGGCGCATGCGGGCAAGACCTACAACACGTACGTTTCCTGGGGGTACGGCGAGAACGAGAACGGCAGGATCCGCAGCATCTTCGGGTGGGTCGAGGCTTCGCAGAGGAAGAAGCCCTGCGAGGAGAAGCGCAGGGTTGTCATCTTCAGGAAGCAGAAGGGGGGCAGGAACAAGCGGCTGGGCGCCGTGCGGACCGGGAACCTGATCGACAACCGGTTCGAGCTTGAGTTCGCCAAGCCGCAGAAGCCGGGCCGCTACTTCGTGCGCGTCCCGAAGAAGAAGATCGGCAAGCGAGCCGTCTGCAAGGCGACCAAGAGCGACGTCCGCAAGCTGCCCTAATCGGGTCGTGAGCCGGTCCGGGGGGCGGTGGGCGCGGTGCCGCCGGCCTCCGCGGCCCGCTTGGCCCAGTGGTTGAGCTCGCGGCGGGCGACGACCATCTTGTGGACCTCGTCGGGACCGTCGGCGATGCGCAGCATGCGGCTGTAGCGCCACATGCCCGCGAGCTGGGTGTCGTCGGACATGCCGAGCGAGCCGTGGACCTGGATCGCCCGGTCGAGCACGTCCATGACGACGTTCGCGGCCACGACCTTGATCATCGAGATCTCGCGGCGGGCGGCCTTCTTCCCCTCGGCGTCGATCTTCCAGGCCGCCTTCATGGTGAGCAGCCGGGCCTGCTCGATCTCCATGCGCGAGCGCGCGACCATGTCCTGCACGAACTGCTTGTCGGCGAGCTTGCCGCCGAAGGCCTCGCGCTCGTTGGCGCGCCGGCACATCAGCTCCAGCGCGCGCTCGGCCGTACCGATCGCGCGCATGCAGTGGTGGATGCGCCCGGGCCCGAGGCGGTCCTGGGCGATCACGAAGCCCGCCTGGCGGGGGCCCAAGAGGTTGCTCGCGGGCACGCGGCAGTCCTCGTAGCGGATCTCGCAGTGGCCGGGCCCGCCGTCGTGGCCCATCACGGGGATCGGCCGGACCAGGTTGAAGCCCGGCGCGTCGGTGGGAACGATGATCATCGAGGCGCGCGCGTAGGGTGGAGCGTCGGGGTCGGTCACGACCATCGCGATCGCGAAGGCGGCGCCGACGGCGCCGGAGGTGAACCACTTGTGGCCGTTGATCACCCACTCGTCGCCGACCAGCTCGGCGCGCGCCCGCAGGGTCGTCGGGTCGGAGCCCGCGACGTCGGGCTCGGTCATCGAAAAGCACGAGCGGATCTCGCCCTCGAGCAGCGGCTCCAGCCAGCGCTCGCGCTGCTCGGGGGTGCCGTGCTCGGCGAGGATCTCCATGTTGCCCGTGTCCGGGGCCGCGCAGTTGAAGACCATCGGGGCGATCGCGGGCGAGCGGCCCATCTCCTCGCAGAGCACCCCGTACTCCCAGTTGGTGAGCCCCGGTCCGTAGCGCTCGTCGGGCATGAACAGGTTCCACAGCCCCTCCGCCTTCGCCCGTGCGCGCAGCTCACGCAGGATCTCGGGGTAGACGACGCCCGCCTCGGGGCGGACCTCCTCGTCCAGCGCGCGCAGGGCCTCCATCTCGACGGGGTAGACGTGCTCGTCCATGAAGGCGCGGACGCGCTCGCGCAGCTCCTCGACGCGTGGGCTCAGGGAGAAGTCCACGGCGCGAACACTAATCCCGCGCCCGAGCGAGGCGCGACGGCGCGCCGGCTCACCCCCGTGCTATGGCCCGCCAGGCAGCCCCGCCGACCGTGCGATTCCGCTGCTATGCGAAACGTTTTCGCACGCTCGGCGCGGTGGGTGGGCGCTTGGCGCGCGCCGTGCGGTGTCGGCGAGAGGCGTTCGGCGGGGAGTGGGTCTGCGCGGGTGTCGCTCGGAAGGGGACAGCGGTTATCCGGCTAGTTACGATGTGTGTGTACACGCAACTACTTTTCCGGGAAGGCAGGTACGCCCTTTGGCGCCGCGCATCACAGCAACGCTCTTCACGGATCCGGGGTGCCCGTTCGCCTACTCGTTCCGGCCCGCCGAGGCGCGGCTGCGCTGGCGCTTCGGCGATCAGATCGAGTGGCGGCTGCGCATGATCGGGCTGAGCGAGAGCGCCGAGGAGTACGCGGAGCGCGGGTTCACCCCGGCGATGGTCGCCAACTCCAACCGCGAATTCGCGCGCCGCTACGGCATGCCGTTCGCGTTCGCGGTGAAGCCCCGCGTGCCGAGCACCTCACGCGCGTGCCGCGCGGTGATCGCCGCGCGCGAGCTGGACCCGCGCCTGGGCGAACGGGCCCTGCGCGCCCTGCAGCACCTGGCGTTCACGACTGCCGGCCTGCTCGACAGCGACGATGATCTGCGTGCGGCGCTCGAGCGCGTCCCGGGGATGGACGCCGGGGCGGTCGTGGCGCGGATCGACGACGACGACGTCGTCGCAGCGTACGAGGCCGACCGCGCCGCGGCGCGCTCGGCGGCCGGCACCGGCGCGGCGGCCCAGGGGCGGACGGCGACCGCGCCGGAGGGCGAGCGTTACACCGCGCCCACGGTCTTCTTCGAGCGGCCCAACGGTACGAGCCTTCTGGTGGGCGGCTTCCAGCCGTTCGAGGCGTACGACACCGCGCTCGCCAACCTCGACCCCGACCTCGAGCGCCGGCCCGCGCCCGAGGATGCGCTCGAGGTGCTCGAGGAGTTCCCGTACGAGCTCTCGACCGCCGAGGTCGCGGCTGTCCTGCTGCGCAGCGACTTGGCGGAGACCGACATCCCGGGAGTTGCGAAGAGGCTGGCGGAGCTGGCGGAGCAGGGCCGCGTCATCGGCGAGATCGCGGGCTCCGACGTCCTTTGGCGGCTGCCGCGCGCGGCCGAGCGCCGCGACGCCGGACGCGAGGCCGAGCTTTCGGGGGTCGCGTGATGAGGGTCGACGTCTGGGTCGACGTCGCGTGCCCGTGGTGCTACATCGGCAAGCGCCGGCTGGAGCGCGCGATCGAGGCGCTGGCCCCCGAACCGGTCGAGGTCGTCTGGCGCTCCTACCAGCTCGCGCCTGACGCGCCGCGCTTCGGCGAGCCGGGAGCCGGTGGCCTCGCCGAGGAGTACCTGGCGCGGAAGTTCGGGGTCGGCCTCGCTGGCGCCCGCGAGATGAACGCCCGGGTCAGCGCCCTCGCCGCGGCGGAGGGACTCGAGTACCGGCTCGACCGCTCCCGCCACACCAACACGTTCGACGCGCATCGGCTGATCCAGGCGGCGAGGGAGGCAGGCGCCGCCGACGGGCTGGTCGAGGTTTTCTTCCGCGCCCAGTTCACCGACGGCGCGCGGCTCGACGATCCCGCCGTGCTGAGCGAGCTCGCAGAGGACGCGGGCATGGACCGCGACGTCGCCCTGCGCGTGCTGGGGGGAGACGAGTACGCGGACGCCGTGCATGCCGACATCCGGGAGGCCGCGGTTCGCGGCGCCCAGGGCGTCCCGTTCTTCGTGATCGAGAACGGGCTCGGGATCACCGGCGCGCAGCCCGCGGAGCTCCTCGCCCAGCGCATGCGCGCCGTCGCGGACGCCGACAGGGGATCCGCGGCCGCGGCCTAGGGCGCTCAGCGGGCTTCGTTAGCCCCCGGGGTCGGCGCCAGTGGCCGGGGCGGGCTCGCGCCGCTTTGCCTCGCCGCGGTGGCTGATGATCTGCGCGGCGAACAGCGCGCCCATCATGACCGCCGCGATCGCGACCGCGGGCGCGACCACGCTCGGGTCGCCCTCCTTCGCGATCAGCGTGCTGCCCGAGGCGACCAGTACCACGCCGAGCGCGAAGCGCAGGAAGCCCTGCGGCGCCTTGACGGCGAGGTTGGAGCCGATGATCACGCCGGGGATCGAGCCCAGCAGGATGTTGCCGGCGAGGCCGAAGTCGATGTTGCCGCCCACCCAGTGCGCGGCGCCGGCCGCCCAGAGCAGGACGGCGGCGTGGAAGACGTCGGTGCCGACGACCCGCTGCGGGGTGAGCTGGAAGATCGCGATGAGCGCGATCGCGATCAGCGTGCCGCTGCCCGCGGAGGTCAGGCCGATCACGAACCCGCACGTGACGCCGGTGAGGACCGCGGCGATGATGTGGCGCCGGTAGAGGTGCATCGCCTCGCGCTCGGCGATCACGTCCTTGAGGAAGATCGAGCGCAAAAGCGTGGCGATGCCGACCACGAGCAGGGCGCCGCCGAGCATGCCGAGCACGAGCTTGTCCAGGTCCTCGCCGTAGCGCTGCTGGAGCATCTCGATCACCCAGACGCCGACGATCGCCGAGGGAACGCTGCCGACCGCCATCCAGAAGGCGATGCCGCGGTGCACGGTGCGCAGCCTCAAGTGCTGGTAGCCGCCCACGGTCTTGGTGATCGCGGCGTAGAAAATGTCGGTGCCGATCGCGGTTACCGGGCTGATGCCGAAGATCAGGATCAAGAGCGGCGTCATCAGCGAGGCACCGCCCATGCCGGTCATGCCCACCAGCAGGCCGATGCCGAAGCCGAAGAAGACGATCGCGGGATCCATGGATCGACGAGTTGGGGGAAGGGGGCGCCCGGGGGAGCGGGCTTTCTCGACCTTGACGGTCGAATTGGTCGCCTGATCGTAGCCGAGCGGCGGGCCGGGAGGAGGCGCCGTCAGCGCTTGTGCCAGGTCTCGGGGTTGTTGAGCATCGCGTCGATCCGCCAGGGGAGGCGGCCCTGGGAGAGATCGGCGAGGTTGATGGTCTCGAGCACGGCGCGCAGGTTGTGGCGCACGGCGACCCAGACGTCGCGCAGGCGCTCCGCGGCGCCCGCGTAGTGGAGCTCCTCGGGCGCCGACTCGTGGATGTTCGCGAGCGGTCCTTCGACCGCCCTGATCACGTCGGCGACGGTGATCTCCTCAGGCGGGCGCGCCAGCCAGTACCCCCCGCGCGCGCCGCGGCGGGCTTGGACGAGGCGCGCGTGCTTGAGCTCGAGCAGGATCTGCTCGAGGAACTGCAGGGGAATGTCCTGCGCCTTGGCGAGCTGCTCCCCCTTGACCGGATCGCCCCCCGCCGCCGCCGCGAGTTCGAGCGCGGCGCGCACCGCGTAGTCAGCCTTTGCCGTGATTCGCACGGGCCGATTCTCCCAGGGCCGGGCGCGCTTGCGGTGGGCCCGCGGGAGGGCCAGGGCTCGTGCCAGGCGCGGGCGCGGCCCCGGATCAGCTAGGGTGCGCCGCCGATGATCGACCTGCAAGCCCACTCCACCGTGTCCGACGGCCAGCTTGAGCCGGCCGATGTCGTCCGCTCCGCCGCCGAGGCGGGGGTGACGGTGATGGCCCTCACCGACCACGACGGCGTTGCCGGCGTGCCCACTGCCATGGAGGTGGCGGCGGAGCTCGGCATCGAGAACGTGCCCGCCGTCGAGATGTCCTGCGTCCACAAGTACTCCGAGGACCTGCACATCTGCGGCTACTGGGTCGACGTCGAGAAGATGCGGCCGGCCTGCGAGCGCGCTCAGCAGGAGCGCGTCAACCGGGCGAAGGAGATCATCCGCCGCCTCAACGAGCACGGGGTGGAGGTGACGTTCGAGGACGCGGTCGCCCAGGCGGGCGCCGCCGACGCGATCGGCCGCCCGCACATCGCCAAGGCGGCGGGGGCGGGCCCCGACCTGGGTCCGTTCTTCGAGGAGTACCTCGTGCCGGGCGCGAAGGCGTTCGTCTCGCGCCAGTGGCCCAGCGCCGAGGAGGCCGTGCGGATCATCCACGAGGCCGGCGGCGTGGCCGTGGTCGCGCACCCGTACTGGGACGTGAAGGACCCCGAGCAGGTCCGCGACCTCGTCGAGAGCCTCGTCCGCGACGTCGGCCTCGACGGCATCGAGACCTTCTACCCCTCGCACACGCCCGAGCAGACCAAGCACTGCCTCGAGCTCTGCGAGGAGTTCAACCTCGTGCCGACGGCGAGCTCGGACTTCCACGGCCCCACGCACAAGACGTTCAGCCGCTGGGGCGCGTACGACACCTACGGCCTGGGCGAGCCGCAGGTACCGCCGAAGCCGTAGCGTTCTGCTCGTCGTGCCTCGCCCGCCGCGCGGCGTTGTGTGACGGGATCACATAAATGCTTGCGCACGCATTGATAGCGTGCCCGCGCCCGATCGGGTGATCGGGGGGTCGGCTGACGCCGACTGCCAATACGGACAAGGCGGCGCGCCGTACCCCGGAGCTCTCCAGCGTGGGCGCGCCGCGCCAGGGAGTTTTCATGACAAAGCAATTGGCGGGGGTGCTTGCGCTTGCCGTGCTTGCGCTCGGCATGGGTAGCTCCACCGCACTCGCCGACCACCAGACCGGGAACGTGCGGCTCGAGGTCGCATCCTCCCCGTCCGGCGTCGGCACCATCATCGGGAACGGGATCAACTGCGGCCTGCTCTGCAGCGAGGTCATCCCGCTTGGCGAGGACTGCCAGTACGTCGGCACTGGTGGCAACCACAACCAGGGCCGCACCCTGTGCGAGACGGTCTACCCGACGCGCACGCTGAACGTCCAGCCGGCGGCCGGGTGGACGTTCACCGGCTGGAGCGGTGCGTGCACCAACGCGACCGGATCGTGCACCGTGACGGTGACCGACAACCCGACACGGGTCACCGCCAACCTGACGGCCCTCGCCGGGCCCACCGGTTCGATCGTCGCGCCCGAGGAGGGCGCCTACGTACGTGGCGACGTGACGGTGCGGGCCGAGGTGTCGGCGCCGGCGGGCGTCAAGGAGGTCCGCTTCTACCTGAACAACTCGTCCGGAGCGCTCGCCACCCTCACGGCGCCGCCATGGGAGGTCACCCGAGACTCGCGGTTCTTTGTGAGCGGCGACGGGCCGACCACCTTCCACGCGGTGATCACCGACGCCGCGGACAACGAGTACACGACGCCGGTGCGCAGCGTGATCGTCGACAACACCGCACCGCAGCTCACGCTGGGCGGGATCGAGCAGGAGGCCTACGTCAACGACCCGACCCCCACGCTGAGCTGGGAGGCAGCCGACACGACCCCGGTGACGTTCACGTGCTCCGTGGACGGCGCTCCGGAGGGACCGTGCAGCGACGAGTCGTCCCACACGCCCGCGGAGCCGCTCGCCGACGGCGACCACGCGATCCACGTGAAGGCGACGGACTTCGTGGGTCTCTCGACGACGGAGACGCGCCGCTTCACGGTCGACACCGTCGCGCCCGTGGTCGGCTTCGTGAAGAAGCCGAAGCGCAAGTCGCGCAAGCGCAAGGCGGTCTTCGGCCTCGTCACCGACGAGGCCGTGCGCTACGAGTGCAAGCTCGACCGCAAGCCGTGGAAGGAATGCGGCGGGCGCGTGAAGCAGAGCGTGAAGCCGGGCAAGCACACCTTCAAGGTGCGCGCGACCGACCTCGCGGGCAACACGAGCAAGCCCAAGACCTACAAGTTCAAGGTCGTGCGCTAGGGGGCGAGCAGCCCGGCCCCCGATTGAGGCGGATCCGTTCGACATAGCCGAACGGATCCGCCTCACCTCCCGGACGCGAGGCGGGCGTGTGCGCCGTTGGGCGTACAGATCCGCCTCGGTCCGGGGTGGGCGGGCACGCCGGGTGATCAGCCGGCGCGGAGCGCGATGACCGCTGCGGCGAAGACCGAGCCGAGGGCCTTCGTCTCGGTCCGCTCGAAGATGAAGCCCTCGCCGCCGAGGGTCTGAGCGAGCGCAGCGGCGAACTCCTCGGCGGGCGCGGCGGTGCGCCAGGAGGGCGCCTGCGAGATCAGGCCGAGCGTGCCGCCATCGACGAGCTGCTCCCGCACCTTGGCGAGCGCGGGACGCGGCCGATGCAGCGCCGCCACGTGGACCGCGAAGGCGCGGTCGTAGAGCTCGTCGCCCAGGTCCGCATCCTCGATGTCGGCAACCACACGGCGCGCCGCCACACCAACCGCCCTCCGGCGTCCCCAGCCCGCTTGCGCTCGCGTGGCGGTTTCGGGGCCGTGCGGCCGCCCACGCGGCCAAACGAAAGCGGCCCGGGTTCCCGGGCCGCTTCGTGGAAGTCCTGGGAACGTTTGGTTCCCGGGTCAGTTCTTCGAGATCCAGCCGTTGTCCTCGAGGTACTTGAGGATCTGCTGGGCCGACTCCTCGGGCGTCTGCTTCTCGGTCTCGACCGTGATCTCGGGGTTCAGGGGCTCCTCGTAGGGGTCGGAGATGCCCGTGAACTCCTTGATCTCGCCGGCGCGAGCCTTCTTGTAGAGGCCCTTGACGTCGCGCTTCTCGCACTCCTCGACCGAGGCCTTCACGTACACCTCGATGAAGCGGCCGTCCATCATCTGCCGCGCCTCGTCACGCACGTCGCGGTACGGCGAGATCGCGGCGGTGATCACCGGCACGCCGTTGCGCGAGAGCAGGTTGGCCACGAAGGCGATCCGGCGGATGTTGGTGTCGCGGTCCTCCTTCGAGAAGCCGAGGCCCTTCGACAGGTTCTCGCGGACGACGTCGCCGTCGAGCACCTCGAGCTTCGAACCGCGCTTGAGGAGCTCCTTGACGAGCAGGTTCGTGATCGTGGTCTTACCGGAGCCCGAGAGCCCGGTGAACCACAGGCAGAAGCCCTTGTCCTGGCTGGGCGACTGAGCCATCAGTCCAATCCCTCCTTGTAAGCGTCGATCAAGATCTGCGCAACCTCTTCCCGGGTGAACTCGGGCGGCGGCGTCTCGCCGGCCGCCAGCATCTCGCGCACCTTGGTCCCCGAGAGGAACAGGCGCGACTCCTGCGGATGCGGGCAGGTCTTGTTCGAGCCCATGCCCTGGCACTCATTGCACCAGAACGTGTGCTCGAAGAACAGCGGCGTGATGCCGAGCTCGCCGAGGTCGATGTCGTCGAAGATCCGCTGCGCGTCGTAGGTGCCGTAGTAGTCACCCACGCCGGCGTGGTCGCGACCCACGATGAAGTGGGTGCAGCCGTAGTTGCGGCGGATGATCGCGTGGAGGACGGCCTCACGCGGACCGGCGTAGTGCATCTTGCCGGGGTTCACGCCGAGCATCACGTGGTCCGGGTGGTAGTACTTCTCCATCAGGACCTCGTAGCAGCGCATCCGCACCTCGGCCGGGATGTCGCCCTTCTTGGTCTCGCCGATCAGCGGGTGGATGAAGAGGCCGTCGCAGATCTCAAGCGCGGCCTTGGTCAGGTACTCGTGCGCCCGGTGGATCGGGTTGCGCGTTTGGAACGCGACGATGCGCTTCCAGCCCCGCTTCTCGAACTCGGCGCGCGTCTCGGCCGGGGTCTTGTACCGGCGCATGAACGCCTCGTCGTGGTCGGGGAGCGCGTCGACCTCGATCGGCCCGGCGAGGCAGCGCGAGCCCTCGGCGCGCATCGCGGCGACGCCGGGGTGCGCGTCGTCCGTCGTCCGGTAGACCTTCTCGGCCTCGAAATCGACGTCCTTCTCGAAGATCTCCTCGACCGTCAGCCTTCCCAGCTGCTTGCCGTTGGGGGCCTTGAGCTCGATCACGTCGCCCACCGAGCACTCGAAGTCGGTGGCCAGCGTGATCGGGATCGGCCAGATCTCGCCCGAGGTCAGGCGCATGTTCTCGCAGACCGAGCGCCAGTCCTCGGAGCCCTGGAAGCCCCGCAGCGGCGCGAAGCCGCCGTTCGCGAGCAGCTCGAAGTCGCTGGCCTGACGCGCCGAAAGCGTCAGGGCAGCGTTCTCAGCGCTACCCATTGATGCCGCACTCGGTCTTGTCGAGGCCGAACCAGCGGCCGTCGCGGGACTCGCCGGCCACGGGCATGGTGCAGTGGGTGCATCCGATCGAGGGGTATCCGCGATCGTGAAGTGGGTTGTAAGGCACAGAGTTCTCCTGGATGTGGTTCCAGACCTGCTGCTCGGTCCAGTCCGCCAGCGGATTCAGCTTCCACAGTCCAAAGCGGCGGTCCCAGGTGAACTTGGGCGCGCCCGCTCTGGTTTGGGAGTCCGAGCGCCGGATTCCCGAGACCCAGCACGAGGCGTCTGAGAGTGCCTCCCGCATGGGCTCCACCTTGCGGATGCCGCAGCAGGCATCGGGTTGACGGCGCCAGAGGTTAGCGCCGTGCAGCCGCTCTTGCTCTTCGAGCGAGATGCCCGCGTACCGTTCGAACTCGATGCCGTAACGCTCCGCGAGCCTGTCGCGGGTCTCGTACGTCTCGGGGAACAGCAGGTCGGTGTCCAGGTAGAAGAAGCGCGCCTCCGGGTCGATCGAGTGCGCGATGTCGATGATCACCGAGCTCGTCTTCTGGAACGAGACGGCGAACTTGAGCTCACGGTTGCCGAACTTCTCCAGCGCCCACTCGATCAGCTCGCGCGCGCCAAGCGGCTCGAGCTCCTCGGCGAGCTCCTCCGGGTCGACGGGCTTGCCGTCGAGCATGGGCACGCCGCCGTTCCCGTTCCCCTCGTCCTCGAGGAACGGGCGCGGGCGCCCAAGGGAGATCTCAGCCAGTGGCTTCATCGCTCCTTCCGCTTGATCCTCAGATCGCGCACTCGCCCTCGCCGCGGATCACCTGGTACGGCTCGGAGCGAGCCCAGTCGATGAACTCGTTCATCGTCTCCAGCGAGAACTCGGCGGGCATCGCGAGCTCCTTGATCTCCTCCTCGAAGCGCTCGGTGCCGACGCGCTCCGCGAAGGCGTTGAACTCCTCGCCCTCCTCGCGCTCCGCCTCGTACATACGGATCCAGCGCTCGACGGCCTCCGGCACGCGCTTCGCGGGGATCCGCGACTTGAGCCGCTTGCCGTAGGCGATCTCGCCGCCCTCGAAGTTGCCGCCGATGTGGGGGATGTAGGCCGGGAGCTGCCGACCGCCCACCTTGAGCGAGGCGCCGTAGAACCCGATGTTGCCGATGTGGTGCTGGCCGCAGCCGTTCGGGCAGCCGGACATCTTGATGTGGATCCGGCGCGTGAGCGGGTCGGTGATGTTCATCTCCTCGACGCGCTTCTGGATCGCGGCGTTCAGCCCCATCGAGCTCGTGATCCCCAGCTTGCAGCTGTCCGTCCCGGGGCAGGAGACTACGTCGTTGATCTCGAGTGCGCCCGCATCGCCGAGGCCGAGCTCGCAGAGCCGGCGCCACACGTCGTAGACCGACTCGTTGCGGACCCAGCGCAGCACGAGGTTCTGCTGCACCGTCGTGCGCGCGAAGCCGCCGGTGAACTCGCGCATGATCGCGGCGAGCCCGCGGAACTGCTCAGGCGTGAGGTCGCCGCGCGTGACCTTCACGGTCACGGTCGAGAAGCCCTGTTGGCGCTGCGGCCGCACGTTCGCCTCGCGGAAGCGCTCGAACTCCGAGACGTCGCCGTTCGGCGTCCCGTAGGTCGCGGGCGGCGGCGGCGCGTGGGACTCCTCGTCGTAGTCGAAGCGCAGCCGCTCGACGTCGAAGTCGCGCTCGTTGACCCAGTCGCCCTTGAGCTCCTCGTCGACCATCTCGCGGAACGCGTCGATGCCGATCTTGTCGATCATCACCTTGAGGCGGGCGCGGGCGCGGTTGGGGCGCAGCCAGTTCTGGCGGTCGTAGATCCGCAGCACCGCCTCGGTGACCTTGAGGTAGTCGCCGTTGTCAAGCTCGACGAAGTCATACAGCGTGGGGGCGACGCGCGGCATGATCGAGGTGCCGCCACCGACCCGCATCTCGACGCCGCGCACGCCGTCGCGCACGCGCGGGAGGAAGCCGATGTCGTGGATACCGGTCATCGCGACGTCCTCGTCGGTCGCCGTGAACGCCGTCTTGACCTTGCGCGGCATGAGCTGGGTGGTCGGATGCCGCACGAAGTAGCGCACGTACGCGGCGGCGTAGGGCGTGATGTCGAAGGGCTCGCCCTCGGTGACGCCCGCGAACGGGTCTCCGGTGACGTTGCGGATCGTGTTCCCGCAGCCCTCGCGGGAGGAGAGCCCCACCTCGGAGAGCTCGCGGATCAGCTTGGCCGCGTCGGGCAGCGGCACATGGTGGATCTGGATGTTCTGCCGCGTGGTGATGTGGCCCTTGCGCAGCGGCGCGTACTTCTCGATGACCGAGGCGAACGCCTCCATCTGCTGCGGGTTGATCCCGCCCATCGGGAGCTTCGTCCGGATCATCTGGACGTTGGGCTGGCGCTGCCCGTAAACGCCCTGCTTGAGGCGGAAGCCGATGAAGACCTCCTCGGGCGTCTCGCCCCGCAAGAACTTCTCGGCCTCGGTGTCGAAGTCATCGAACTCGCGCTCGATGATCGGGATGATGTGGCCCGGGACGTTCTCGTAGACCTCGGGGTTCTCGAGGCTGCCGACGGGGCCCTTGCCCTTCTGGACCTTGTTGGTGTCCTGGTCGAGCTGGTCGGGGGTGGCCTTCGCCTTCGGCCGCTCGGCGACGCTGCTTGGCTCCATCAGGTCCGTTCTCCTCGGTCGGGTTCGACTTTGCAGGCCGTACGTGACGGCGGGCGTCGAAGTATTACATAAATCCTGACCGAGATTTAGGCTTTTTCGCGAAGCCGGCGTACCGGCGCGCCTCAGGCGCGCCGGACCGGCCAATCAGCGGGTTAGTCGACCTCGCTCGACTCGACGATGAACGCGACGCGGACGTGGGCGCGGAACTCGTCGAGGTTCTCGCCTCGGATGCCGGTGGAGACGATGTCCACCGCGCGAATGTTGCGCAGCGACCGCTTCGCCTGCGCGAGCGCCTGCATCGCGGCGTCGTCGGTCGACTTCTTCGAGCTGCCGACCAGCTCGATGATCTTCACCACTGCCATGCGCGACCTCCTTGAGGGTGGGTGCTTGGCGCCGGTTGTATTCGATGGGTCACCGCCCGGCAACGACCCGCAGGCGCACTGAATGCGAGCGTTCAGCCCACGTTGCCGGAATCCGGCAACCAGGACGGAACACCGGGCGGCGAGGTCAGCGGTGGCGCGGGTCGGGCGCGTGGCCCCAGACGTAGCCGCCGGTGAGCTGCCGGGCGCCCACGCCCTCCTCGAGCCCGGCGCGCTGCCAGGCGCTCACCGCGGGCCGGGGCTGCGGCGGCGGCGCGGTGTCGACCAGGAACTGCTCGAGCGCGGCGACGATCGCGGCGGCCTCGCTCGGGCTTGCCGCGGGCGAGACCAGCTCGATGCGCGGCCGCGGCGGCTTGCGGTTCCCGTTGCTCCGGCTCACGAGCGCGGACTCTAACCTGCCGCGCATGCCTGAGGTACCCGTCTTCGGCGCCGACGCCGTGCTCGCAGCCGTCTCGCCCGCCGAGGCCGTCGAGCGCACACGCGAGGCGTTCGTGCGCCACCACGCCGGCGAGTGGGAGATGCCCGCGAAGACCTACGTCGAGGCCGAGACGGGCGACTTCCGCGCGATGCCCGCGATCGGCGGCGGGCTCGCGATCCTCAAATGGGTCACCTCCTTTCCCGAGAACCCGGCCCGCGGCCTGCCCGTCGTGACCGGCGCCCTGCTCGCTTCGTCGGCCGAGACCGGCGAGCTGCTCGCGATCATCGACTGCGCGACCGTGACCTCCCTGCGCACCGGCGCGGCCGCAGCCGCCTCGGCCGCCGCGCTCGCCCGCGAGGACGCGCGCAGCGTAGGGATCGTCGGCTGCGGGGTGAACGGCAGCTGGGCCGCGCGAGCGCTGGCGGCGATCGGCTACGGGCCGGGGGTCTGCGCGGACGCGCGCCCCGAGGCCGCCGCGGCGCTGGCTGAGGAGCTGGGTTGGCGCACGGGCAAGCTCGCCGAGGCGCTCGCCCAAGACGTCGTCGTCACCGTCACGCCCGGGATCGAGCCCGTCGTGCGCGCCGGTGATCTGCGCCCGGGCGCGCACCTCGCCGCCCTTGGCGCCGACGCCCACGCCAAGCAGGAGCTCGAGCGCGACGCGCTGCTCGCCTGCCGCCTGTTCTGCGACGAGTGGCGGCAGGCGTCGAAGGGCGGGGAGCTCTCGGGCGCCGCGGCGGACGGCGCGATCACGGAGGCCGACGTCACCCCGCTCGGCGCCGTGCTGGCGGGCGACGCCCCGGGGCGCACGGCGCCGGACGAGATCACCCTGTTCGACTCGACGGGCCTCGCGATCCAGGACCTCGCGATCGCCCAAGCCGTGCTCGAGCGCTGGCGCGCGGGCGCGATCGTGGCGCCGACGGTGCGCCTCTGATCGGGCTCCGCCCTCAGGGGAGGACGAGGGCGATGCGCTCGCAGCCGAAGACCGCGTCGAGCTCGTCGACGCGCGCACGGTCGCGCTTGCCCTTGCCGCAACGCACGAGGTCGAACTCGGCGTCGGCCGCGAGGACGCGGTCGTTGCCCGCCCCGCCGTGGATCGCGTCGCTGCCCGTGCCCCCGGTGAGACGGTCGGCGCCCCGGTTCCCCTTGATCTGATCGTCGCCGGCGCCGCCGAGCACGCGGTCCGCGCCGGCGCCGCCGAAGAGGCAGTCGCCCGAGCCCCGGCCCTCGATGCGGTCGCCGCCCCCCCGGCCCTCGATGCGCTCGCTGGCGGCCGTGCCGATCAGCTCATCCGCCCCGGCCGTGCCGGCGATCAGTTCCTCGCACGCCCCGGGCGGCGGGGGCGGAGGGGGCGGCGGCGGCTCCTCCGCGCCGTCGCGCGGGTCGTCGACCAGCAGCTCGACGTTGCGGTCCTCGGCCGTCCCCTCGCCGCAGCCAGGATCGCAGGCGGCCTGGCCGTACTGGTTGTCGTTCAGGGCGAGCGTGCGGCCGATCGAGGCCAACTCGAGCGAGTCCAGCCCGTGCGGGTCGGTGCCGGGCGCGGGCGCCGTCGCGGGCGCGGCGTGGTCGAGGATCGTCCCGAAGATCGAGAGCGTGCCGTCGCCGTTGTCGAAGATCTCAAGCAGGCGGCTCTGCTGCGGCCAGTCGGCCTCGGCGGCGACGCGGATCGACCAGAAGCCGCCCTCGCCCGACGGGTTGGGGTAGGCCTCGATCGCGTTCTCGTGGGAGTGGCCCGCGACCCAGGCGATCACGTTCGGGTGCGCGTGGAGCAGGCCGACCAGGTCCGGGGCGAGATGGATCGGCGAGGAGACGCGCGGGTCGAGGTCGCACCCGGGGTTGATGTCGTGGCCGTGCGCGTCGCGCACCGGCAGGCCGACGTTGGCGGTGCAGGGCGGCGCGAGCTCGTCGGGCACGCTCGCGTTCAGGCTGGCGAGCGCGTGGTGGGAGAACAGCACGACGAGCTCGTCGTTGCGCTCGGCCTCAGCGAGCTCGCGCTGTAACCACAAAAACTGCGGGTGGTCGATGTTGCCCTCGGCCGAGGGCCCGATCACGCCCGCCTCGGAAACCGTGTCGAGCGCGATGAAGCGGAACTCCGGCGTCGGCTTCCACGAGTAGTAGCCCGCCGCGCCCCGCGACGCGCGCTCCTCCTCGGGATCGACGTACGCGAAGCCGTGCCCGTTCTCGAGCTCGCCGCCGCGGAAGATCTCCTTGAACTGCTGCTTGGAGACGAACTGGCGGCGCGGGTCCGGCGGGACGAGGGCGATCTTCGCGGGGTCGGTGTTGAGGACGTTGAGCAGCGTCGCGAGATCGAGCTTGCCGAGCGCCTTGGCGAGCGTGTCGGTGTCGGCGGTGAGCGGCGCCATCGGCTTGATGCAGCCGGTTGCGACCAACTCGAAGGCGACGTTCGCGGCCGCGTTGCCCTGCACGAGGCCGTCGTGGTTGCCGAACGCCATGAAGTGCGGGACGGCTAGCCCCTCCGCCTCGAACGGTTCCTGCGCGGCGTCCATCAGGCCGGCGTGGCGCGGCCAGCCGGCGAAGGCGCCCGCGGGCTGGTCGGGGTCGTAGTACTGCGGCGCGACCCCCTCCAGGAAGTCGTTGAAGTCCTGCACGCCGGTGTAGCGGTGGGGCGCGTTGGCGTCGGCGATCAGCGGGCTGAGCGCAGCGCAGATCACGTCGCCTGAGGTCGCGGGATTCACCCCGCTGCCGGGGTCGAGCGTGCCGCCCTCGGCGATCGTCCGCACCCAGAGCGCCTCGTTGAGCTGCTGGCTGTCGGCCATGTCGCCCGTGTTGATCACGAAGTCCATGGCGCGCCGCGAGCCGTCGCCCGCGCTCAGGGGGCTGGCGTCGGCGAACTCGTTCATCTGCCGCACCATCGCGTCGGCGATGTGGGGCAGGAGCGCCTCGTACGGGCGCCAGGCCGAGGAGAACGGGCCGAAGTCGAGGAACTCGACACGCGCCGGGGACTCCTCGTCGGCGAGCTGGAAGTCGGAGAGCTGCCCGAAATAGAGCAGCGACTCGCGCCGTTCGGCGCGGCCCGGGTGCGCCGTGCCCACGCCCTCCTCGCGCACTACGTAGCCCTCGCCAGGGCCCAGGCCGAGGCCGCGGAAGCCGTCCTCGCCGGCGGGCACGATCCGCTGCTCCACCGTCGTCTTGGCGCGCGTGTCCGACGACCCGTCGGCGCTCGCGGCGCCCAGCCCAATCGTCGTCAGAACCGCGCACGCGCCCGCCGCGATCCGGGCGCGCAGCCGCCCCAAAGCTCTGTCCCTGACTCCCATGGCTGTCCCGCCGCGACCCTAACACCGGGGCCGCCGCCGGGCGCCGCTCGGCCGCGCTAGAGGGGACGGGTTTCCTGCTCGGTCGTCTCCTGCTCGCCCAGGTGCTCGGGCTCGGGAGGCACGTCGTCGGTCTCGTCGCGCGGCTCGGGATCCGCGGCCCGCGCGTCGTCATCCCGCCCGCGCACCGAGATCGAGATCGAGATCCGCGCCAGCGCGAGCATCGCGCCGATCGCCATCAGCGTCGTGGCGGCGAGCGCGAGCCAGGCGCCGAACTCGAGCTCGGCGCTGTTGACGGCGGGCGGCGGGTCGATCAGCGAGACGACCACGACCACGAACGCGATCAGGGCCGCGCCCGTGCCGGTGCGGCCTGCCGACGCGTCGGGGAAGAGCCGCGGCGCGAAGGTCGCCGCGAGCGCTGCGAGCGCGAGGCCCGCGAGCAACAGATCGACGATCTCGAACGACGTCCACGCGCTCACCGAGCCGTCGAGGCCGAAGCCGTACCAGTCCACGAACAGCGAGACCAGCAGCGCGACCGCGCCCAGCCCGATCAGGATCTGTGCGGCGTCGAGTCTCTTGGGCCCGCTCTCGTTCATACCCGGACCCGGGCAGCCTACCCGGAGTCAGGGCGGCGGGCACCTTCGCGCGACGTTCCCCGCCTGTCCGCCGCAGCGGCCGGCAGAGAAAATGGCGGCGAGGACCAGCCGACCGGCCGGCCGAACCTGCGGCCCCCGCTCGCTAGAGCGGGATGTTCCCGTGCTTGCGCTTCGGTTGCTCGACCCGCTTGGTCTGCAGCATGCGCAGCGCGCGGATCAGCTTCGGGCGCGTCTGCTGCGGCTCGATGACGTCGTCGATGTAGCCGCGCTCCGCGGCGGAGTAGGGGTTGGCGAAGTGCGCCTTGTAGTCGTCGATCAGCTTCGCGCGCCGCTCCTCGGGCGTGGGCGAGCTCGCGATGTCGCGCCGGTAGATGATGTTCACCGCGCCCTCCGGCCCCATCACCGCGATCTCCGCCGTCGGCCATGCGAAGTTGAAGTCCGCGAGCATGTGCTTTGAGGCCATGACGTCGTAGGCGCCGCCGTACGCCTTGCGCGTGACCACCGTGAGCTTGGGGACGGTCGCTTCGGTGAACGCGTAGAGGAGCTTCGCCCCGTGCCGGATGATCCCGCCCCACTCCTGCGCGGTGCCCGGGAGGAAGCCGGGGACGTCGGTGAACGTGATCAGCGGGACGTTGAAGGCGTCGCAGGTGCGCACGAAGCGGGCCGCCTTCTCCGAGGCCTCGATGTCGAGCACGCCGGCCAGGTGCGCGGGCTGGTTGCCGACGACGCCGACCGGATAGCCGTCGAGGCGCGCGAACCCGCAGACGATGTTCTTCGCGAAGTTCTCGTGGACCTCGAAGAACTCGCCGTGGTCGACGATCAGCGCGATCACGTCGCGCATGTCGTAGGGCTTTGAGGGATCGTCGGGGACGATCGTGCGGAGCTGCTCCTCCATGCGCTCCGGGTCGTCCGTGGGCTCGACCCGCGGCGGCATCTCGAGGTTGTTGGAGGGCAGGAAGCTCAGCAGGTAGCGGACGTCCTCGAGGCAAGACTCCTCGTCGTCGCACGCGAAGTGCGCGACCCCGGACTTCGTGCTGTGGGTCATCGCGCCGCCGAGCTCCTCGAAGCCGACCTCCTCGCCGGTGACCGTCTTGATCACCTCGGGGCCCGTGATGAACATGTGCGAGGTCTCCTTGACCATGAAGATGAAGTCGGTCATCGCGGGCGAGTAGACGGCGCCGCCGGCGCACGGGCCCATGATCACGCTGATCTGGGGGATCACTCCCGAGCAGCGGACGTTGCGCGCGAACACGTCGCCGTAGCCGCCCAACGAGACGACGCCCTCCTGGATGCGGGCGCCGCCGGAGTCGTTGAGGCCAATCACCGGCGCGCCGACCTGGGCGGCCATGTCCATGACCTTGCAGATCTTCTCGGCCATGACCTCGCCGAGCGAGCCGCCGAAGACCGTGAAGTCCTGGCTGAACACGAAGACGTCGCGGCCGTCGATGGTCCCGTGGCCAGTCACCACCGCGTCGCCCCACGGCCGGTTCTTGTGCATGTCGAACGCGTAGGTGCGGTGCCGCACGAACGTGTCGAGCTCCTCGAACGAGCCCGGATCGAGGAGCTTCTCAATCCGCTCCCGCGCGGTCAGCTTGCCCTTGGCGTGCTGCTTCTCGACCGCGTCCGGGTTCGGCTCCAGCGCCTGCTTGCGCAGCTCCTGGAGCTGGGCGAGCTTCTCCTCGTGGGTCTTCGGATAGCTCTCGCGCACGGCCGCCCGATTCTATGTGTCGGGCGCCGAGTTGGAGTCGCTTTTCCACGTGAGGATCTCGCCCTCGGCGCCCTCGGTGCGGCCAAAGACCGCCGGGAAGACCCGCAGGCGCCACGGGTCGAGGCGCAGGGCCCCGAACAGCGGAGAGGTGGGACCGTCCTTCCACATCGGGATGTCGGCGGGGTCGTAGCCGACCGGCGCCGGCATCGCCTTGAACTTCTCCCAGAGTTCGGCGCAGGACTTGTCGTCGAGGAGCAGCTTCGCGCGGCACTCGGCCGTCGCTACGTCGTGCTCGGGGTCCCAATAGTTCAGCGAGACGTACGGCGTGCGCTCGAGATGGGCGAGCTTCATCGGGGTCACCGCGCTGCCGACCCAGCCAACCAGCCGCTCGCCGTCCCACTCCCACATCGGGTGCACCAGTCGCGAGCGCGGACGCCCCCGTCGATCGACGGTGGCGAGGGTCGCCCACACGATCCGGTGGGCGACCTCGACGAAGGCAGGGGCGGTCTCGGCGAGGGAGCTCACGAGCCGGACGCTATCAAATACACAACTGTGGTTGTATATCTGCATGCTCACCGAGAGCCCACGTGGGGAGCGGGTCGACCCGGCTGAGCTTGAGCTGTCCCTCCTTTCCCTGTTCGTGGGTTGGTCCCTGGCCGAGGAGATTCAGGGGCGTCTCGCCTCGGAGGGCTTCGGCGACGTGCGATTTGCCGACGGGTTCATCTTCCAGCGGCTGCTCGCGGCGGGCAGCACGGTTGGCGATCTCGCCGAAGCGCTGGGCGTCACGCAGCAGGCAGCCTCGAAGGCGGTTGCGGACCTTGAGGCGCGCGGCTACGTGCGCAGGGAGGTTGACCCGGGCGATCGCCGTGCGCGGCGGGTCACCCTGACGCAGCGCGGGCGCGACGTGGTGGGCGCCGCACGCCGCCATCGCGCCGCGGTCGAGCGCGAGCTCGAAGAGCGTTTCGGCAGCGCGCGGGTCGCCGCGGCGCGCGAGCTTCTCGCCGAGGTGCTCGCGTGGCGGGACACCGATTTCGCGGTGCGCGGCCGCCGGGTGCGGCCGCCGCGCTGAGAGTTACGCCGCCGCGCGCAGGATCGCGACGAGCGCCGCGACCACCGCGGGGTCGAGCGTGCGGCCGAGCTGCCGGCGTAGCCCGTTGACCGCCGCGTCGCGGCGCTCAGCCGGGTCATCGGGACCGGCCGGGTCGGCCAGCAGGAGGTCGCACTGGCACGCCGCGCGCGCGATCCTCGCCCCGAGTGGGATCTCCTCCCGGCTGAGCCCCTGCGGGCCGCTCCCGTCGAAGCTCTCGCCGGCGGCGCGGATCCACGCGCACGCCGCCTCGGGGATCCCGGCACCCGCCGCGAGCCCGGCGCCCTGTGCGTGGTGGCCGCGCAGGCGCTCGCGGCTGGCGTCATCGAGCTCGGCCGCGGGCCTGGCGAGGATCTCCCGGGGCACGTAGAGCTTGCCGACGTCGTGGAGCTTCGCGACCTCGCGGCAGAGCTCGGCCTCGTCCTCGCGGAAGCCGAGCGCGACGGCTGCCGCGAAGGCGTACGCGCCGGTCGCCTCAGCGTGCTCGCGGGCTCCGGGCAGGTGCTGGTCGAGCGCGTCGATCAGCGCCGCCCCGCGGTCGCGGATCACCCCCCGTTGGCCGGGATCGAGGTCAGACGTGGGCGAAGGGCCGCCGCTCGGGGGAGGCGAGTTCATCGAGGACCTGCTCCAGGACGGCCTCGGCGCCCGTGTCCCGCACATGCTGCGCCGTGATCACCACCGCCGTCCCGAATCCCTTCTCGGAGAGCTCCAGCGCGATCCGCCCGAACGGCAGCTCGCGAGTGCGCCAGGCGAGGATGCGCTCGGGCTCGCGATCGGTGACCTCGACGCTCACGGGATGGGTCGAGCCGACCAGTCCGGCCATCCAAGCTTCCATGCGTGCCAGGTCGTCGGCGAGGCCCCAGATCTCGGGGGCCGACTTGACAAGCGTGCGCTTGGCTTTGGTTTCCATGCGCGCGGGGTTCCACCGCCGCCTTCCTACTCCTTCCGCGGTCACCGTGCTTGCACGTCGCGCATCGCGAGATCGCACTTAAGGCTCCCGGGGAGCCCCAACGGCGCACTCGCGAACGCCGCTCTCGCGAAGTCGCACATAAGGCTCCCGGGGGGCCGTAACCGCGAAGTCACGGCGGGGCGGCTCGCGAGGTAGCGGTTGGTCGCGGCGGCTAGAAGAACGCGCCGCCCCGGTACTCGCCGAAGACGTCGCGCATCGCGCCGCAGACCTCGCCGATCGAGGCGTTCGCGGCGAGCGCGTCGCGGATCGGATAGAGCAGGTTGCCCTCGCCGCGGCAGGCCTCGCGCAGCGCCTCGAGCTTGGCGTCAACGGCCGCCTGGTCGCGGTTCTGCTTGAACCGCTTCAGGCGCTCTACCTGGCGCTTCTCGGACTCGGGATCGACGCGCAGGATCTCGACGTCGTCGGCGGTGTCGGTGACGTACTTGTTGACGCCAACCACGATGTCCTGGCCGGTGCGGTAGCGCTCGTGGTAGGAGGCCGCCGACTCCTCGATCTCCTTCTGGATGAACTCGAGCGCGTTCACCGAGCCGCCCTGGCGCTCGACCTCCTCGATCAGCTCCCAGGCGCGCTCCTCGATCTCGTCGGTGAGCGCCTCGACGAAGTACGAGCCCGCGAAGGGGTCGACCGTGTCCGCCGCACCCGACTCGTGGGCGATCACCTGCTGGGTGCGCAGGGCGATGCGGGCCGAGCGCTCGGTGGGCAGGGCGAGCGCCTCGTCGAAGCCGTTCGTGTGCAGCGACTGCGTGCCGCCGCAGACCGCGGCGAAGCCCTGCAGCGCCACGCGGATGATGTTCACCTCCGGCTGCTGCGCCTGCAGCGTCACGCCGCCGGTCTGGGTATGGAAGCGGATCATCTGCGAGCGCTTCTCCTTGGCGCCGAAGCGGTCGCGCATGATCTTCGCCCACATGCGCCGGGCCGCCCTGAACTTGGCGACCTCCTGGAAGACGTTGTTGTGGCAGTTGAAGAAGAAGGCGAGCCTGCCAGCGAACTCGTCGATCTTCAGGCCGCGCGCGAGGGCCGCCTCGGTGTAGGCGATCGCGTTGCAGAGCGTGAAGGCGACCTCCTGCACCGCCGAGCAGCCCTTCTCGCGGATGTGGTAGCCGGAGATCGAGATCGTGTTCCACTTCGGGATCCGGTCCCGGCAGTACTCGAAGATGTCCGTGGTGAGGCGCATCGTGGCCTCGGGCGGGTAGATGTAGTTGCCGCGCGCCACGTACTCCTTCAAGACGTCGTTCTGCACGGTCCCGCGCAGCTTCTCGGGCGGCACGCCCTGCTCCTCGGCGACGAGCTCATACAGCAAAAGCAGGATCGCGGCGGGCGCGTTGATCGTCATCGAGGTCGAGACCTGGTCGAGCGGGATCCCCTCGAAGCAGATCCGCATGTCCTCGATCGTGTCGATGGGCACCCCGGTGCGCCCGACCTCGCCCTCGCACAAGGGGTCGTCGGAGTCGCGCCCGAGCTGGGTGGGCAGGTCGAAGGCCATCGAAAGCCCGGTCGAGCCGTGCTCGATCAGGTAGCGGTAACGGCGGTTGGTGTCCTCGGGGGTCGCGTAGCCCGCGTACTGGCGCATCGTCCAGAGCCGGTCGCGGTACATGCCCTCGTGGATTCCGCGCGTGAACGGGTAGGACCCCGGCGCGCCCAGCCGCTCCTCGAGGCCGGGGGCGACATCGTCGGCGTCATAGACCCGCTTGATCTCGATCCCGGAGTCGGTGAAGACGCGGTCGTCGTCGGGGCCCACGACGGGCGCGATGTAGCGATGCGCGCCGGCGTCGACCGCGATGGGCTGATCGTCGCTCATGTCTGGAGCATATGGACGCGGTTTCGACCGCGCGACAAATCGGCCCGCCTACCATCGGTGGGGTGCGAGTTGCGATCGCAAGCTTCCGCGGGCTGCCCGAGGAGTTCCAGGACGACGAGCGCCTGGCAGCCCAGCTCCGCGAGCGCGGGGTCGAGGTGGACCGAATCCCGTGGGACGATCCCGAGACGCGCTGGGAGGACTTCGACGCGGTCGTTATCCGCTCGACCTGGGACTACGCGGCGCGCCGCGACGAGTTCGTGGCGTGGGCCGAGCGTGTCGACGGGCGCCTGCACAACAGCGCGGCGATCGTGCGCTGGAACTCGGACAAGCGGTATCTGCGCGACCTGGCCGCGGCCGGGCTGCCGGTCGTCGAGACCACCTTCGTCGAGCCCGGCGACGACGTGCCGGAACTCGAGGGCGAGGTGGTCGTCAAGCCGAACGTCTCCGCGGGCGCCCGCGACACGGGGCGCTTCGGGCCCGCGGCCCACGACGAGGCGCGCGCCCTGATCCGCGCGATCCAGGCCTCCGGGCGCGTAGCGCTCGTCCAGCCCTACCAGTCCTCGGTCGATACGCGCGGCGAGACCGCGGTGGTCTGCCTCGACGGCGAGGTCAGTCACCCCCTCCACAAGCGGGCGATCCTGCGGCCCGACGAGATCGCCCCGGTGCGGGAGGGCGCGATCGCGGCCGAGATCATGTTCGACCCGAACCTCGTGACCGCGGGCTCGGCGAGCGCGGACGAGCTTGAGCTTGCCCAGCGCGTGGTCGATTGGGTGAGCGCTCGCTTCGACTACGTGCCGCTGTACGCGCGCGTCGACATGATCGCCGGCGAGGACGGCCGGCCGGTGGTCCTCGAGCTCGAGGCGCTCGAGCCCAACCTGTATCTCGACCAGGTCGAGGGCGCCGCCGAGAAGGTCGCCGACGCGATCATCCGGCGGGCGCGCCGGGGCTGAGCCCCCAGCGCCGCGCCGGTCCCCGCCGGCTTGCGCCGGGGCCATCACATGCCCGTCGATTTCGCGCTGCTGCGTCTCCTTCCGTGATCCTCGATTCGGCCCCGGCGACGCCTCCGGTGCTGATCCTGGTTCGGTTGGGGTCGTTCCGAGTCGACGTGAAGAGGATGCCGCGCGACCCTGCGAGCCATGAGACGAAGGCTCGGAACCGCACTCGCAGGAATCGTCGTGATCGCGGCGGCAATCGCCGGAGCGGTCGCGTCCATGCACGCGACCGCGGCGCAGAGCAACGTCGGCGAGCTCGAGTTCGCTAACGAGTTGCGGATCCACGACGGGCACTGACCGGGCGCCGTAAGGCGCCCTGGCCCTCAGCCGCGGCGGGCGATCGCGTCCTCGACCACCCGCGCCATGCGCTCGGCGGCGCCGGGGTAGGAGTAGCGCTCGCGCACCTCGGCGCCGAAGGGCTCGAGCTCGCCGCGCGCGGTGCGCTCGAGGGCGGCGGCGATCGCCTCTGGGTCGTCGGCGCGCACCGCCTCCCCGCCCGCCTCGGCGACGATCCGCCCCGCCTCGGTACCGGCGGCGAGCGCGAGCACCGGCGGGCCCGCGGCCAAGTACTCGAACAGCTTGAAGTTGGCGAGCTGGCTGCGCCGCGGCTGGGCGACGAGCAGGAGCGCGTCGGCCGCGCGCTGCAGGGCGAGCGCGCGGCCGCGGTCGAGCGCGCCCACGTGGCGCACTCGGGCCGGGCCGAAGTCGCCGGCGAACAGCTGGGCCTCCTCCTGGGTGAGCGGCCCCGCGATCACGAGCTCGAGCTTCGCGGCAGCCTCGGGCTCGCGCTCGGCGAGCAGGCGCAGGCCGCGGGCGAGCGGACGCGGGTCGCGGCCGTAGCTGCCGAAGCGGCCGGTGTAGACGAGGGAGGTGCGCTCCGGGTCGAGCAGCTCGGCGACGCTCCCCGGGTCGGCGGCGTCGAGCAGCTCGGGGTCGGCGGCGTTCGCGACGAGGGCGGGGTCGGCGATGCCGCGCGCCCGCAGGTCGGCGGCGGCGGGTTCCGACACGCAGACCACCGCGTCGGCGGCGCCGAGCAGCGAGCGCTCCAGGCGCTCGTCCAGGCGGCGCTGCAGCCGCGTGGGGAAGGGCGGTCGCAGCGGCTCGAAGTTCCAGGCGTCGCGCACGTCGGCGACCCACGCGGCGCCCCGCCGCTGGAGCGCGCGGCCGATCGCGTGGATCGACTCGGGCGGCGAGGTGGTGATCACCGCGTCGAAGGGCCGACCGCGGTGCAGGCGCAGCGCGGCGCGCACCGCGAACGGAATCCAGGCGAGCGCGAGCGGCTCGGGCACGATCACCTTGCTCAGCGGGTGAGGCCGATTGCCGTAGGTGTCCGAGTCGTACAGGGAGCCGATCGTGCGCGCACCTCGCAGCCGCGCGCGCCAGCGCTGCGCGTCGTCGGTGCGGACGACCGGACCGGCCGCGTCGTCGGGCAGCTCGCCGTAGGCCGAGGTGGTGAGCACGGTGACGTCGTGGCCCAGGCGGCGCAGGTACTTGGCCATGGCCGCGGGGCGGTGGGCGCCCGTGTCGGTGCACGGCGGGTAGAAGTAGGCGGCGAGCAGGATGCGGCGCTGCGGCATCAGCCCATCTTCGCCCGCCGGGCGGCGATCGCCTGGGCGTAGGCCTCGTCCATGCGGTCGAGCAGGCGCGGCCAGTTCCACTCGCGCTCGGCCTTGGCGCGGCCGGCGGCGCCCATCGCGGCCCGGTCGTGGGGCGCGGCGGTGATCAGCTCCCGCAGCCGCGCCGCCACGGCGACGGCGTCGCCGCGAGGGGCGAGCAGCCCGGTCTCGCCCTCGTCCACGACCGCGCGCACGCCGGGGTAGTCGGTCGCGACCACCGGCAGCCCGCTCGCCATCGCCTCGATCAGCACGATCCCGAACGACTCGGGCGGCTCGGTGGTGAGCAGAAACAGGTCGGCGGCGCGCAGCACGTCGGGGAGCTCGGCGTGGGGCACGGCGCCCAGGAAATGCACGCGCTCGCCGACCCCGCGCCCGCGCGCGCGGGCGCGGAACTCCTCGAGCAGCTCGCCGCCGCCCGCGACCACAAGATGCGCCCGCGGCTCGCCGAGCGCGGCGAGGGCGTCGATCGCGACGTCGACGCGCTTGAAGTGGTGGGCGCGGTCGAGCGTGGCGACGAAGGCGATCACCACGGCGTCGGCGGAGATCCCTAGGCGCTCGCGCAGGCCGCTTGCGTCCTCGCCCGGCGAGAACTGCTCGGCGTCGACGCCGTTGGGCATCACGATCAGCTTCCCGGGCTCGCGCTCGCCTGTGCGCCGCAGGTACGAGACCGAGTTGGCGTGGTCGTGGGAAAGCACGAGCACGCGGTCGGCGGCGCGGATCAGCGCTGGAGCGACAGTGTGCTCGTAGGCCTCGAAGAGCGCGCCCCGGAGGCCCTTGCCGACGAGCCGGTTCTTGTAGTGGACGATCAGCGCCTGGCGCCGGCGCGAACGGCGGAGGCGGGCCAGCAGGGTGAGCTCGCTGCCGAAGATGAACGGGTAGTGGATATGGACGACGTCAAAGCCGCCGAGCGTCGCGAGCCTCGTGATCAGCGGGGCGTTGCCGATCGCGAAGACCGGATTGATCCGGTGCACGATCGCCGCGCCCGGATCCGGGATATCCCCAGGCGCCGGCGCGGTGAAGACCTCGACGTGGTGACCGCGTTCGGCTTGGCCCCTCGCGAAGCGAAAGGCGGTGTTGCCCGCGCCGCCGGGGTAGGGCGGGAAGGTCGCGGTGAGGTGCGCGATCCGCAGGCGCTCGGTTCGTGCAGGCTCGTCAGGCAAGGCGGGTGCAGCTTAGGGCCGGAGCCTCCCACGAGCGAGCGGCTCCTTCTTCGTGGACGCCGTCAAGGGCCGTCAAGGGCCGTCAAGGGGGCAGGCGCCGCCGACGCGCGGATCCGCGGGGGCGTCGGCTGTCCGCCGGGCCGCTAGGGCCGCGAGCCCACCAGCCGCTCGATGCCCGCTGCCTCGATCGTGCGTCGCAGGCCCTCGCGGAGATCGATCTGGGGCTCCCAGCCCAGCAGCTCCTTGGCGCGGGTGATGTCCGGCTGGCGCACCTTCGGGTCGTCGACGGGCAGGGCCTCGAAGACGATCTCCGAGCGCGACTCGGTGACCTCGATCACGGTCTTGGCGAGCTCGAGCAGCGTGAACTCGTCGGGGTTGCCGATGTTGACGGGCACGTGCACGTCGGACTCGGCCATCGCGATGTAGCCGCGGATCTGGTCGTCCACGTAGCAGAAGCTGCGCGTCTGGCTACCGTCGCCGAAGACTGTGAGCGGCTTGTCCTGCAGCGCTTGGCGCAGGAACGTCGGGATCGCCCGCCCGTCGTGGGGCCGCATACGCGGGCCGTAGGTGTTGAACGTGCGCACGATGCCGGTGTCGACGCCCTGCTGGCGGTGGTACGCCATCGTCAGGGCCTCGGCGTAGCGTTTCGCCTCGTCGTAGACGCCGCGCGGGCCGATCGGGTTCACGTGCCCCCAGTACTCCTCGTTCTGCGGGTGGATCTGGGGGTCGCCGTAGACCTCGGAGGTCGAGGCGAGCACGAAGCGGGCCCGGTGCAGCTTCGCCAGGCCGAGCATGTGGTGGGTGCCGTAGGAGCCGACCTTCAGCGTGTGCAGCGGCAGACGCAAATAGTCGATCGGGCTCGCGGGCGAAGCGAGGTGGTAGACGTAGTCGACCGGTTCGTCGACGTACAGCGGCTCGGTGACGTCGTGCATGATGAACTTGAACCGGTCGCTGTCGCGCACGTGCTCGATGTTCTGCAGCGAGCCCGTGTCGAGGTTGTCGACGCAGAGCACGCGGTGACCGCGCTCGATGAGCGCGTCGCAGAGGTGTGAGCCGAGGAAGCCGGCGCCGCCCGTGACGAGACACGTGGGCATCGTCGCCAGAATACCCGCGGTCGGATCGAGCCCCTGCGCCATGGCCGAATAACGGAGCGCGCGGGAGCGTTCTTGCGGCGCCTCGCTCGGGGTTGCGCGGGGCGGGGGCAGCGGGCGCGACGCCGGGGTTCCCGTTCGCGTGGACGACGACATCGCCCGACGCCGGCGCGCGATGGCGCTCCTCGAGTCGCACGGCGCCCTGTTCCGGAGCACCGCGCGGCGTTTCTCGCTCTGCCTGGACGACGCCGAGGACGCCCTTCAGCGCGCCACCCTGATCCTGCTCACGAAGGCCCCGCCGCACCCGACGCCCCGGCTCGTTGCCTGGATGCGCCTGGTCGTCCGCCGCGAGGCGCTCGCCGTGCGTCGCGAGCGCGAGCGCCTGCTCGCCGCGGAGCCCTCGGAGCTCACGCCGAGCCCGTCGCCCTGCCCCGCGGAATACCTCGAGCGCCGCGAGACCGCACGCGAGCGCGCCCGCGCCCTGCGCCACTTAAAGCCCGCGGAGCAGCGCGCGCTCGTCCTGCTCGGCGAGGGCTACTCGTACGCGGAGATCTGCGAGGTCACCGGGTGGACGTACACGAAGGTGAACCGCTGCCTCGCGGAGGGCAGGGCGCGGCTGCGGGAGCTGGGCGTCCTGGCGGGGCGGGTCGGCGCGGGCCTCGACCGCTAGCGGCCGATCCCGCCGTTCCCCTCCCCTTCTTCTTGCGGTTCCGCGCTCCCGGCGCGTACTCCGGGAAGCGCCGCGACCTGAGCTGGCGGCGCAGCTCGCGGCGGGCGCCCGGGTAGTACTGCAGGTTGAACTCGTTATCCGTGTTCACGCTGCGGAAGTAGAGGAGCGCCTTCACCCGGTTGTGCTTCTTCGCCCAGCGGAACAGCCGGCGCACGAAGTGCCCGCGGCGGTCGTTGTCCCAGGGCCCGTACTCGCCGATCGCGAACGGCAGGCCGCGCATCGGCTTCGAGTGGAAGAAGTTGTCGAGCGCGCTCCACACGCCCGGCGTTGCGTACTTCGCGTAGATGTCGGTCCCGACCCAGTCCACGTAGCGGCGGCCGGGCCAGTACGCCATCGGCCGGTTCTTGCGGATGTTGGGGTTCGAGATCGTCATCGGCATCCACATGAACGCGACCTTCGGCCGCTTCAGCCTCTTCGGGACCTTGCGCTCCTTGTAGATCGGGCCGTTATTGGACTTCGCCCGGTGGATGCGGGGGAGCCCCATACGCCGCAGCTTGCGGTTGATCTTCTTCCGCGGCCCGCCGCGCACGATCGTCACGAGCCGCCGCCAGGCGAGCCTGTACCAGCGGGGCCGGTGCTCGGGAGAGCGCAGCGAGCCGTCGGCGTCGAAGGCGCAGTACGGGTTGTAGTGGAGGTTCATCTCAGCGAACGGCCGGATGTAGACCACCTGCCCCGAGTTCACGATCGACTGGTTGAGCCGCACCATGTAGTGGTCGTCGCGGCCCGTCGCGATCTCCTTCGGCGTGATCACCTCGGGCTTGCCGCCCGGCGCCGTCGACAGGCTCAAAACGCCGCGCGTGTCGGTGTGCTCCCAGCGGTCGAGCGCGCCCGTCGTCAGCGGCACGCCCCAGTGGTAGAAGGTCTGCAGGAGCGGCGTGTGGTGGCGCACCTGCCGGTTGAAGCGGCGGTAGCCGGCCACCTCGCCGGTGTCGGAGACTCCGTGCCAGATCCTGCCCTTCGGGGGCATATACCGCTTGCGCGCGTCCGCGTCGGGCACGGCGAGGCCCCCCCACACCAGGGCAGCCGCGAGCAAGGCCGCGCACGCGACCATCGCCCAGGGGCGTGGTCCTCCCTGCTTCCCCAGCACCGGTGCATACCTCAACACAGGGCACGCGGGAACGTCTCGGTCGGCCGCGCAGCCGAAAGCGGTCATGCATCCGCGACCCCGGCGCGGGTACGTGATCGTCATGGGGCTTAGGGGTCTCTCGATACCGTGCAGCCCGTGACCGAGCGGGACCGGCACGCAGGTCGCCAGGCCGACGAGGCGGGCGACAAGGGGCAAGAGCGCAGACGCAGGCTGGCGGGGGTGGCGATCGTCGCCGCGCTCGCGGTGATCGCCTTGTTCGCCCTGCTCGGCGGGGAGGGATACGAGGTAACGGCGGACCTGGAGAACGCGGGCCAGCTCGTGAAGGGGAACGAGGTGACGGTCGCGGGGGCGCGCGCCGGCACCATCACCGACATCAAGCTCGCCCCCGACGGCGGCGCCGAGGTCACCTTCACCGTCGACGAGCGCTTCGCCCCGCTGCGCCGCGGCACGGTGGCCACCGTCCGCCAGGGCTCGCTGTC